>JAESGW010000078.1_pt1 | contig 261288 bp, 198 predicted proteins | sample 9269791 | NCBI WGS metagenome assembly JAESGW01 (sample SAMN16773120, study PRJNA677053) | algae metagenome | isolation source: Aphanocapsa lilacina HA4352-LM1 and co-occurring heterotrophs from near cave... | place: USA: Maniniholo cave, near Haena, Kauai, HI | collected 2009-07-28 | reverse complement strand
GGCAACCATGAATGCACAAACAAAATGGAACGGAACCATATTCGCCTGGCCATCTATTCGGAAAGATCTAATTGCTTACTTCGAAGATCGATTTAACCAAACTGACACAGTTTAGTGAACACTCCCACCTATACAGACCTTGAAAGCACTCATTCAGCTGCCAATCCAGACATGGATGTATTTTGACGCCTATCTAAGCGTATTCCGCGATAGCCGTCGGGAGCAAAACGCCTTCCCCCGCTACCTGATAACATTCCCCTCCCAATCCACTGGAATCGCAAAGGGATTCAGCACCCGATCCAACAAAACAGAAACTTCCCTCTTGTTCAGCTTCCGCTCGCCTTTAAAATCTCCAGTCAAGTCCGATTGGCCCCAGCTCTTTTCCAAGTTTTCCAAACTCAGGCTAGAATCTATCATTTTCAAAAACACGGCAAGCCTATCCAAGGTCAAGTAATCCCCAGATGCTCCCCAAAACGCGTCCAATTGGGGATAATAGCTTTTAAGACCGGAAACCAACTCGTATTCGGTCACTTCCATCTCCGGGTAAAACCAGGTTTGATTTGCCCATAGATAAGGCACTCCGGTTCCCTTCAATATTCCCGTGGCTCCAATTCGCTGCATCGCCTGAAAGTGGAGATCCGCCGGATTCATATCCATAAAGGGCATGATATACCCCTGCTGATCCAATAGCGCCTGCTGTACCTCCCGAATCGAAATCTGGTCCAAGGTCTTGCCACTTTTGACGGAGACGGCAGCCAATAATCCAGCCGCATGCCCGATTCCCAACACCACCGGTTGAAGCCGCGTGGCACCATTGACGATGTTGGACACCGAAATGCTTTTTTCCGCGAGAATCAAGCCGGGCTGGTCTTTTGGCACCAAGGCTCCTAACGGAATGGTATAGGATGGCACCCGGATTTTGATAAAATCGATGGCCGGAGCTTCGGGATTTTTCTTGTGGTGATGGTCGATGGTATAGTCTCCCACAGCTACGCCAGTGCGGTATAGCGGTGTGGCCGCTTCATACGGAGTCCTGACAAAAGGCAGGGTAAAATCCACTTTCCCCAAAAACCTCCTAGACTCTCGGTGGTAGGGAATCAAAGGCAAGCCGTCCGGCGTAGGATATTCGTCCTCGGCAATCCCCAGGTTTTTATAGCCCAACTCATGTTGGATGTAATACACAAACCGAAGGCTGGTCTGCTTGGCTTTTTCGATTTCGACGACCCTTTCCTCAGGGCTCATTTCGATTAGATTCACATAGTGATCATTGCCACAGTTAGGCCAGTTGATCATATACTTCCCATTGGGCAATTTGCCATAGCTGATCATCTTGTCGCAATCCAGCGTAGGATCGTTGTCCGAAATCGGATCGGCATGAGCACAGGCACAGGCAAACTCAGCAGGATCATAGCCCGCCGGCTCGGGAATCGTATGATCGCTTCCCTGCCCAAAATCGGCCAAAGTCACCACATAGGTCAAATCTTGAACAATGTCATTGGCCTGCTCGGGAGCATACTCCTCACCTATCTCATCTCGGGCATCCATGCCCAGTCTGTAGGGCAATCCCAAGGATGCGGCCACATCGCCAAGTTCCGTGGCATCGATCAGGATAGGCGCTTCCAAATAGAGCTCAGCCCCATTCTTTTCATAACTCACTCTCCAAATTCCATTCGTATAGCTCGCATCTTTCCAATTGCTCTCAAAGGAAACAAGCAAATTCTGCTCGTTTCTGGCCAGTTCCTGAAAGATTTCATTCCCTACTTTCGGCTCGAAAAGCGTATTGGAAACCCAGCCGGTGGACAAAGCCGCCTGAGAACCATAATGCTCAATCAACTTGGATCTAAACTCCCCCCAAATCCCGGAAGGCAAGCGATGGTTCCCGTCTATTGCCGACACGCCAGCCGAAGTCAACATTCCTCCCAACCAAGTACTGTGCTCGATGATAATAGTTTTGACTCCCATCCTAGCAGCCGAAATCCCTGCCGCAGTGCCACTGGCTCCTCCGCCGACGATGATCAAGTCATATTTTCCCTGAGCAAATGCATTTAGGGAAAAGGCCATAAAGAGGACTAGCAGAAGTTTTTTGGGCATGATTCTTTTGGGTTTGAGTTGGGCTTGTAGACAAAAATAACTGTCAGGCTCCGATGAACACCTATATATTTATTAAGGTATAAGATTTGCTACCTCTTTGAGTCTCTGCTATTCTCCAAGGATGCCTAGATGGATGGAAAACTATAATGGACCGTATACTTTGTCTTCCTGTCGAAGTTTGTAACAATGCCTTCGATAACCAAAAGCTACCTATGATAATTTGGAAAGGAAAATATAAGGTTTTCCCATGTTGAATTGTCTGGCTGCGATATTCTTGCTCTCGCTCAAAAACCATAAGTTTGAAAAACAGAATTTTAAAGAGTATTTTTTGTCTTTTGAAACCAATAAAATGATTATTATTTCATTTAATAAGTTTTTTCGGAATTATATTTTGACACTATAGATTTTTAACCTACTTTTCTTTTGCTCTTTTCGACTTCTTGGTTTATCGCTCCCTCCCTGTTTTACTCCCCAAGAAAACTTCGAACTGAACAGATTCATGAAAAACAATTTTGAGCTGTATGAAACTTGGAATACTTGGCGGAACTAGTCTGGCAAAAACCTTGGGAAGTAAGTATCTGGACGCGGGCCTTTCCGTAGTCTTCGGAGTTTGCAGTGACTTTGACACGGAAGCCAATGAGTGGAAAGCGCTAAACCGCCTACACCATAGGATTTGCCCTTTTGAATCGGCGATAATCCAATCTGAAATCATTCTTATCTGCAGCGAAAACGAGCACCTTACTGAAATCTGCGCTGCCCTCAAAAATGTGGATCTGGACGACAAAATCATTGTCGATTGCACCAATGCCAGCTACAAACAAAAACTTGCAAATACCAATACAACTCAAATCATCAAAGCCGCGCCAAAAGCAGCGACTTTTAAAGCTTTCAATAACCTCGGAATTGACTATCCCAACTCTGACGTGCTCGGCATTATCAAGGAAACCTATTTTTGTGGAGACAACGATCAAGAAAGACTACGGCTCAAAAGGCTGATTGAGCTTATTGGCTTTAGGGCGATTGACGTCGGAAGGATGGTCAACGCTCCCCTTCTTGAGGCATTCTATCACCTGAGCAAGGAAATCTGCTGGAACAAAAAGGAGAATTCATGCTATCATTTCAAATTGATTTCAGTCTAGGCTGGTTTCAATACCCCCAGAGCCTAATGGCTTTTCGCATGCCGTTAGACTAAAACACAAAAAGGCGAATTTCCATTTTGTCTGTGGATTGATAAACACTTTCAAAAAATCCTTTAGTACGATACCGACCTAACAAAAAAAAACAGGCTATTACAGTTAAAACCCCATTTTTTCCTCCCCCTTCCGCACTACTATATTTTATTGCAAAAGCCAAATCCAGCAGAAAGGAAGTGTAAAAATCTCACAAACAGGAGAATAATATTCTGATAATATCCAAAAAACACCAATTAATGCAAGTCAAAAAGCCTTGAACAATGGCCTTTTCGAGTGAAAGTATTGCTTATCTTTAGTCCGCATTTCGTATAGCTGTATCAAAAACATCAACACATGGAGGGAATTTTCTTTGGATTGAAGCCGCTTTCCGAGGGAGATTGTCTTCCAAACACAAACAAACCTAACTACCTATTGTAATTATAAAAAATGAACGTACTCGTAATTGACATCGGAGGATCAAACATAAAAATCCTGGCGACGGGGCAGCCCGAACGAATCAAGATACCCTCAGGCAAAGATTTCACCCCAGAAGAAATGATCCCCCTAGTCAAGGAAGCCTCTAAAGACTGGAAGTACGACCGTATCAGCATAGGTTTCCCCGGCGTAGTCAAGCAGGGAAAAATCGTCGCAAATCCCGTCAATATGGGCGAAGGTTGGAAAGGCTATGACTTCGAGGCTGCTTTTGGCCGTCCTGTCAAAATCATCAACGACGCCGCGATGCAAGCTTTGGGAAGCTACGAAGGCGGCAAATTACTTTTTATGGGATTCGGCACCGGGCTCGGAACAGCCTTGGTTTTCGAAGAACTTATTCTCCCCATGGAAGGCGGGCACCTCCCATTTAAACAAGGGACTTTTGAAACCCACGTAGGCAACGATGCCCTGAAAAAACTCGGAAAGAAACGCTGGAAAGAACTCGTATATCAGTCGATCGCCCACTTCAGACGCTGCTTCCAGCCCGACCACATCGTTCTAGGCGGAGGCAATTCCAAACTGCTGGACGAGATCCCGGAGGATTGCAGCCTTGGGTCCAACAAAAACGCATTTACTGGTGGCTTCAGGCTTTGGGAAAAATCCTATAAGTTTTGATGGCTGCTGGAAACTAAATTCCCGAAATCCACATTTCAATAAAATCGAATTCCGGACTCTGAAATCATTCCGGAACTGCTCAACCCATTCCAAGTCTTAATCACGCTTTCATTCATGAGTCAAGTCAAATCAGATGCTTTGGTTTTCTACGGTGCAACCGGAGATCTTGCTTATAAAAAAATATTCCCGGCACTTCACATGATGGTAAAGAGGGGAAATCTAAACTCTCCGATCATTGGCGTGGCGAGGGGCGAATATGACCTTGAAAAACTCCGTGCCCGTGCAAAGGAAAGCATCCAAAAACATGGGCAATTCGAAGAGGAATCCTACAAGAAATTCTGTAGTCTTCTCGCTTTCGTAGGCGGAGACTATACGGATCAAGGGACTTTCAGAAGAATACGGGAAGCCTTGGGAGAAGCAAACAATCCCACCCACTACCTGGCCATCCCGCCCGTTCTTTTCCCAACCATCATCGCCCAGTTAGACCACTCGGGCTGTGCGAAAGGCGCACGAGTCATCGTGGAGAAGCCATTCGGGACTGATTTTGAATCTGCCAAAGCATTGAACAGGGTGCTTTTGGCAAAATTTGCCGAGAGCGCGATCTACAGGATCGACCACTACTTGGGCAAAAGACCAGTCAACAATATCGTCTTCTTCCGGTTTGTCAACTCACTTCTCGAACCGGTGTGGAACAAAAAGCACATCGAGAGCATACAGATCACGATGGCCGAAGACTTTGGAATCCAAGGCCGAGGTGCGTTCTACGACGTCACCGGGGCAATTCGCGACGTGATCCAAAACCACCTTTTCCAAATCCTGTGTAACCTGACCATGGAGCCGCCGAAGGCTCTGGATAGCGAGTCTATCCGTGACGAAAAAGTCAAGGTGTTGAAAGCTATCGCTCCCCTCAAAGCCCAAGACGTCATCTGCGGCCAATACGAGGGATATCTCGGAGAAAAAGCCGTGAAAGAAAACTCCAAAACAGAGACTTTCGCGGCAATGCGACTGCATATCGATTCACCCAGATGGCAAGGCGTGCCTTTCTACATCAGGGCTGGCAAAAACCTCCCGGTAACCTGCACCGAGATCGTCGTCAAATTCAAGCATTTGCCGTCAGCATATTCCACTATTGCCACCCAGCCCAACCATATACGCTTTCGCATAAGTCCGGATGTAAAAGTCGCGTTTGGAATGCTAATTATGGCACCGGGAGAAGATATGGCATCGGTGCTGACCGAGGTCCAAGGAAATCCAACTCCCTTTCCCAATGAGAAAGAAGCCTATGAACGGGTGCTCACGGATGCAATGGCAGGCGATCCCACCCATTTCGCACGCCAAGATTATGTAGAGGAGGCATGGAAAATCGTTGATGAATACTTATCCTCCGACCATCCCGTTTATACATATGATGTTAATTCTTGGGGACCGGAGGTAGTAAACGAGCAAATTTTGCCTCTTGGTGGTTGGAACAATCCAGTAGTGACAAAAAGTAAATAAATGGAAATCAGAACATTTCAGTCCGCAAGTGAAGTGGCCAAAGAAGCAGCCGACTACATCGCGGACAGGATCAGAGAAAACATTGCAAAAAAAGGCATTTTCACGATGGCCATCAGCGGCGGCCGAACGCCTTGGGAAATGATCAAAGCACTTGCTGCCCATGATTTGCCATGGGAAAAGGTTTTTATTTTTCAAGTTGATGAGAGGATTGCCCCAGACGGGCATCCGGATCGAAATCTGACCCAATTGTTCAAATCCATAGAAGACACCAAGTTGCCTACCCGCTTGAATATCTTCCCCATGCATGTCGTCGCTGAGGATCTTGACCAAGCCTGCCTCGAGTACTCAGAGAGCATCCGAAGAATTACGGAAACCGGAAAACTTGATTTGATACACTTGGGGATAGGCACCGATGGGCATACGGCATCCCTGATCCCCGGTGACGAGGTCCTTCAGGTGGTGGATAGAGACGTAGCTTTGACCGGCAATCCCTACCAGGGCCGGTATCGGATGACTCTCACCTATCCCTTGATCAACCAAGCAGAAAAGATTCTTTGGGTGATCACCGGAGAGGAAAAAGCTGAAATGTTGAACCGACTCCTACACCAAGATCCCGCCATTCCAGCGGGAAATATCAGCCAGGAGCACACGATCATCCTGACCGAAGAGAGCGCTGCTGTCTCTATCAATTAATCAAACAGACTGTCACATGGCAGCCTTTTCTTTTGGAAAACTGCCTGACTTTTCCTTCATCTAGCTGCTGGCTACTTCGACTTTCAAAATTCCATTTAATGGGTATCTTAAGGGGAAATTGCCGCATAAATGCTGAAACTATTTGCCCAAAGCCTAACCTCTCCCGATAAAACCGCCATCATAGACCCGGAAGGGAGCTATTCCTATAGACAACTCCAAGCGGAAAGCGACAAAATCGCCGCGATACTCCTGGGAAAAAAATCTGATTTGGCTGAAGCACGAGTAGCCTTCATGGTTTCGCCAGGTTTCGATTATGTCAAAATCCAATGGGCAATTTGGAAAGCTGGAGGCATTGCCGTTCCCCTTTGTATCACATACCCATTACCTTCTTTGGCTTATGTCATCGAAGATACTCAAACGAAAATCATCATCGCGGGGCCAGAATATGTGGAGATACTTCAGGCTTACGCCGAGGAAAAAAACATTCGATTCTTGACTTTTGAAGAGATCGATTCGGCTTCTTCCGGAAAAGAACTTCCAAGAATAGATGGTCAACGAGGTGCCATGATCCTATATACCTCCGGCACCACAAACCTGCCAAAGGGAGTTCTTACGACTCATAACATCATCGAATCTCAGGTCAGCACCTTGATTGATGCCTGGCAATGGTCTCCGGGGGATCATACGATTTGTCTTCTCCCACTCCATCATGTACACGGAATTATCAATGTGGTTTCCTCTGCTCTTTGGGCTGGTGCAACTCTCCGATTCCTTCATCCATTCGATGCAAAGCAGGTATTTGATACTTTTTTGGAAGGAAAAGTAAATGTCTTTATGGCGGTGCCTACCATATACTTCAAGCTGATATCGGAATTTGAATCCTGTATAGAAGAAGAGCAGCAGCAGCTCAGGGATTGCATGGCTAAGTTTAGGCTGATGGTCTCAGGCTCTGCAGCCCTGCCCGTTTCCGTGATGGAAAAGTGGAAGGGAATTTCCGGGCATTACCTTCTGGAGCGGTACGGAATGACGGAAATTGGAATGGCCATCAGCAATCCTTATGAAGGAGAACGACGCGCAGGATATATTGGGCAGCCTTTGCCTGGAGTGCAAGCCCGATTAGTCGATGAGCAGAACCAAACAGTAGAAATCGGTCAGCCTGGCGAAATTCAGATCAAAGGTCCATCCGTGTTTAAAGAATATTGGGGTAAGCCTGAAGCTACCGCCAAATCATTTACACAGGACGGCTGGTTCCGAACCGGGGATGTGGCAGTCATTGAAGATGGATATTACCGCATCCTAGGAAGGGATTCGATAGACATCATCAAATCAGGCGGCTACAAAATCTCGGCCTTGGAGATCGAAGAAGTCCTCCGAAAACATCCCGCCGTCAAAGATTGTGGTGTAGTTGGGATTCCTGATGAAGAATGGGGAGAGCTGGTCTCTGCAGCGCTGATCTTGAAAGAGGCTATTGATCCCAAGGAGATTGGAACCTGGCTTCGTGCTCAAATGCCCGCTTATAAAACTCCCCGGAAATACCTTGTCTTGGAGGAATTACCTCGGAATGCCATGGGCAAGGTGGTCAAAAACGACCTCAAAAAGTTGTTTTAACCCTAGCTGACTCCGAAATGATCCAAGGACTTGCTGTACTTTCTTTTTCGTTTTTACTAGGCATGTGGGCTGGGGAACTTCTTGGCACTTGGCTGGGAATCGATGCCAATGTGGGCGGAGTGGGGTTTGCGATGATCTTTCTTCTGTTACTGACAGAGACTTTTCGTAAAAACGGATGGTGGAAAAAGGAATTTGAGTTTGGAATCGAATTTTGGAACAAGCTCTACATTCCCGTTGTCATTGCCATGGCTGCCAGCCTCAATGTCAAATCGGCGCTTTCCGCTGGAACATTGGCCATCCTGGCGGGCATTGTGCCTGTTTTGCTTGCGTTCTGGGTTTTTAAAATCTTAACCAAATCTTTTCCAGCCGCCCATGAATGATTTGATGCAAGTGCTGGATAAAAATGGCTTGATCGTCGCCTTTTTGCTCGTAGGAGCTTTGACCTGGATCACCGATTGGTTTTCCAAGAAAGTACTGAATTCCAGAATTCCAGGCTCTGCATTGGCCATCTTCCTAGCGCTTTTCTTTGGCTATCTCGGAGGAGTTTTTGCAGGGGGAGAAAAAGGGCTGGCTGATTTACCATTGTTCAAAGGACTTTCGGTACTCGGAGGCTCCATGTTTCGGGACTTTGCAATTGTTGCCACAGCGATCGGGGCCAGTTTTGTGTTGATCAAGAAAAGCGGAATTCTTGGCTTAATTTCCTTGGCATTGGGAATAGGAGTGTTTTTTATTGCGGGAGTTGGCTTGGCTTGGGCATTTGGCTATCGAGATGCAGTAAGTCTTTGCACTATCGGAGCTGGAGCCTGCACGTATATCGTCGGTCCAGTGACGGGTGGAGCTTTGGGGGCCAGCTCGGAGGTGATCGCCTTGAGCATCGGAACAGGAGTCGTGAAAACCATCGCTGTGACCATCTTTACTCCCATTTTAGCTAAGAAAATCGGATTGAAAACTGCTGGCTCAGCCATGGCTTTCGGTGGAATCATGGGAACTTCCAGTGGCGTGGCCGCAGGTCTGGCAGCCACCGATCCCAGATTGGTGCCTTATGGTGCTGTCACGGCTACCTTTTATACAGGGCTGGGCTGCTTGGTTTGTCCTTCTGTTTTCTATCTGCTTATTAAAATCTTGGTTGGCTAGTTTGATAAATGGAAATCCAACAAGGACTAAGGCTAGGTATCTTTGGAGCAAATGAAATCAACTCTTTTTCTATTCTTTTTAGTAGGCTGGGCCCGATTGGCATTTACCCAAAGTCAAATTAGTGGGAGAATTCAGGATCATAGCACTCAGAAAGGCATTGAATATGCCTCCATTGTGCTTTTTTCTCAAAAGGACAGCGTCTTTATTGACGGCACTATCTCAGATCAGGAGGGGAAATTCTCGTTTGAAAACTCTTCTCCGGGCCGATACTATATTATTGCCAGCTTTATGGGTTTTGGCCCGGCAAGCTCTGGGGGTTTTGAGTTGAGCAGAAATCAAAAACTTGATCTGGGAGTAATTTCCCTTTCCAGTTCCGCTCAGGATCTCCAAGCAATAGATGTCCAAGGGCAACGGATCACGACTGAATTCCGAGCGGAAAAGCAAAGTTTTTCGGCCGACAACTTTGAGGCAGCCCAAGGGGGAACGGCAACCGATGTCCTCAAAAATCTTCCGGGAGTCAGCATCAATGGAGAAGGAACCCTGGCCATCCGAGGCAACACCGGTTTTGTCGTGATGATCAATGGTCGACCTAGTCAAGGAGATCCGATGATGCTTTTAGGCCAACTTCCAGCCAACAGCATCGAAAAAGTGGAATGGATATCCTCGCCGGGAGCCCAATACGACTCTGAGGGAAAAGCCGGAATCGTCAATATCACTACCAAAAAAGGCGCAACGGATGGACTTTATCTCCAATTCAACGGAAAGCTTGGACTTCCTTCCATTGAAAACTACGACAACAAAGCTCCCCAGAATCGGTACGGCGGAGATTTTAACCTAAATTATCAAAAGGGGAAATGGGATCTTTCCCTCGGAGCAAGCTACCAGCGAAACGACATTGCTGGCAAACGGGTAGGAAATGTATACACCATCGAGGGTGATACCACCACTTATTTCCCTTCCGAAGGTGAACGAAGTATCGACGAAACCAATTACTCCGGAAGATTCACGCTGGGATATAATCCAAGTACTTCCAATTCCTTCAGCTTGGGATTTTATGCAGGAGTCAGAGATAAGTTGAGAACGGCGGATATTCTCTATTACGATAACCACCAAGAATATCCTAGTGGTGAATCAGCTCCTTTTCAGTACTTCAATGCCAACGACCAAAACCGTCGAGGTGATTTTGCTTTGGGAAGTCTGGATTATTCCCACACCTTTTCCAATTCCTCAAAGCTCAGTACCTCCATCCTCTACGAATACAGCATGCTCGGCGGGCCCACGATCAACAGAAACCTCGGCTATCCAGACCTCTCTATCGTCTATCAAGATGAATACAATACCAATGATAATCCCCTCAACGGCATTCGATACAATCTGGACTATACCTTCAAGCCAAGCTCGTTCGGCAATGTGCAGATAGGCTACCAATACCGCTTTTTGGATCATTTTGGGGACTTTTTGTACGAGAGAAAAAACAATGAAACCGGAATTTGGGAAATCGTACCTGAATTTTCTTCGGAAGTTGATCTCAAGCGGATCATCCATACAGGCTATATCCAATGGGAAAAAAAGAAAGAAAAATGGTCCTACAGTGCGGGGGTAAGAACAGAATGGATGGACCGGAAATTCCAGCTGCAGGACAAGACCGGAAGCTTGGATACGACTTACCTATATGACTACATCCGACCTTTTTTCAGCGGAAGCCTAAGCTACCAGGCCAAGGAAGACCTTACTTGGAAACTGAACTTTACCCAGCGAGTGGAGAGGGAAACCACCTTCAAAATGAATCCTTTCCCAGAGCGGGAACATAGCGAAACGCTCGAACAAGGTGATCCAAACGTATTGCCGGAATTTATCAATACGCTCGAAGCTGGAATGATCAAAAACTGGAAAGACAACAGCTTTTTTGCTACAGCATATTATACCCGAATCGAAAATCTCGTCAACCGGGTGAATACGGTTTACAATGACACCATTCTCAATCGAATCTATTCCAATGTGGGAACTGCCAAATCCATTGGACTGGAATTGGGAACGGAACTCTTTTTCACGGAAAAATGGAAGGCCTATTTGGGTGGAAATGTCTACCACTATTCCATCCGGGGAGAGTTTGACAATAGTTCCGTAGATCAGGCGGCATGGACCTATTCATATAACTTCAATACAACCTTCAACTTCTCTAAAACCATCAGTTCCCAGTTTACCCTAAACTATCTCTCCAGGCGTGTGACAGCCCAGGGAGAAGACAGCCGCTTTTATCTTCCTTCTTTGAACATCAAAAAGACCTTCATGGATGGTCAGTTGGCCGTCAATCTTCTCTGGCAAAACATCGATTTAGGCGCACTAAAGACCAACGAGCAGCGGATTACCACTTGGCGGGATGGGGAGTTTTACACGACGACCAATTATATACAGGAAGTAGACATGATCCTGCTGAACCTATCCTACACGATCAACCGATCTAAGAACCGCGCAAAGTTTGTGAAAAGCGAGTTTGGCGAAAAGGAGTTTTGATTCTACGTCGAGCTTTTCTGATGCGCTTAATTCCAAACTAGTCGCCCTCAATCACTTAAAATCAAAGCAATTATCTTTTATATTGGATTAGCCAAGCTTTGATCTTTTGAAATCAACCATCAAATCCGCCCAGGAAAAACTGGGATTTAGACTGAGAGGCCTAGAAAATACCCGAATCGAATCCCTGAGCGACGGGGTATTCGCCATTGCGATCGGTTTGCTTTTGCTGTCCAGCTCTCCGCCCCAGACTTTTGAGGAATTGAGAGAATTTATCAAGGACTTCATTCCCTTTGCCGGAACGATCTCCATCCTAATGATGATCTGGTATCAGCATTACCTGTTTTTTATCCGCTTTGGTCTTCGCGATGCCGGCACTGCGGCGATCAACACCATCCTGTTGTTTTTGGTGCTTTTCTATACCTATCCTCTCAAATTCCTCTTTCGCCTGTTGATCGACATTTATACAGCCCTTTTCACCGGAAATGAGAAGGCTATCCAGGTGATTTTCTCTGAAACCATCTTGCTGGAAGACACCCCGGAACTGATGGTTATCTACGGAGTCGGCGCTTCCGGTATATTTTGGGTTTTTGTCTGGCTAAATGCCCGAGCCCTCAAAAAATCCAAACTTCTTGATCTTTCGCCCAAAGAAATTCTCCTTACCCGAAACAGTATCCGAATGAACATAGCAGCGGGACTTATCCCGCTGTGTTCGGCAATTTTTGCGGGTTTCGAACTGGGAGGAATTTACACCTTCATGATCTCCGGCTTTATTTATGTTTCCTATATGGTAGTGATGCCGCTGATGGGCTACTGGGGAGGCAAAAGAATCGAAAAGGCCGACTTGTTGAATAGTCCCGACATTGAAGAACCTTTAAACTCGGAGTAAACGTTATCCAATTCCAAAATAGAATTTCATGGAATCCACCCTGTTGATCAAAAATATGGTTTGCCCGCGCTGCATCGAGGCGGTGTCGGAGATTTTTTCAGGAGAAAAGCTGGATGCCAAAGTGGAATTGGGAAAAGTGAATCTCAGCTATGCTATTTCTGATTCCCAAAAAGAAAAGCTTGCTCGATTGCTTCATAGCCGGGGCTTTGAGCTTTTGGAACCGGGAAAATCCGCCCAAATCTCCCAGATCAAAACCTTGATCGTGGAACTGGTCCACCAAAAGGATAACAGCTTGCATGAAAATCTTTCTTCCTATCTCTCCGAAAAACTAAACCAGGAATATACCGGACTGAGCAAGTTGTTTTCTTCCGTAGAGGGGATCACCATCGAGCGGTTTTATACCCTCCAAAAGATCGAAAAAGTCAAGGAATACCTCTTCTACGACGAACTCAGCCTCTCCGAAATTGCCTTCCTGATGGGCTATAGCTCTGTGGCGTACCTCAGTTCGCAATTCAAAAAAGAAACCGGCATGACTCCCAGCGAATTCAAGAAGAATGGGCAGGCAAAAAGGAAAAGTTTGGATGGGATATAAAAAAAAGAACTAGTTTGGTAATAACATCTGAATATTTTATTAAAACTGAGATTTAAAACTTTGATTCATTCTATTTATGGAGGATATAAATGATGGTGGATTTATTTATTACTTAAAAAACCTATTTATCAATTACTTTAAAAAATTTGAAAATTATCTCTTTCTTGGGCTTTTGACAATCACATTTGGATTACTTTGGAGCCGAGATGGGATTCCCATTGCAGTTAAAGTGTTTATTATAATGGCAAATGGTTTTTTAATTGCTTCACTATTAACACAATTCGTTTTAGCAATAAGAGAAAAGGATTTTAGGAGAAACAAACTGCTTCTATTATTATTTTTAATTACCGGACTTTCATCAATAATTTTCTTTTTATGGGGATATAAATCACTTAATTGGTCTTTTTATTCCGGATTAATTTTTATGGTGCCTATAATAATTACACAAGTCTGTTTTAAAATTAGAAACTGGTTCTAAAATTAATTTTACAAGAAACACTTCGAATTATTCTTCTTTATTGTTAATCTTTTATGAAATTCATAACTCATCCAAACCTATCCTTGGACCCACCTCCAAGGTACCCCTCCCCACCTCATATATCCGATGCCGGACCTTTTATATGCGATGTCGCACCTTTTACTTGCGATGCCGGGCCTTTTAGATGCGGTGTCGGATCTTAGAACCGCGATGCCGCAGCTTTTTGGTCCGATATCCCATGTTTTTACTCCGGCATCCCAAGTCTTTAATCCGGCACCGAGGCTTTTAGAGGGGATCACGCAGTCCAGAAGTCCGACCTCGGATGTTTTTAGTGGGTACCCATTATCTTTGTGACCCGTCCTGAAAAAAGTTGACAGTTTTTGTGATAAAACCCCTCTAAGCGTAGTCCTCGACAATTGTCGGGACTATCTACGCTTTTCCTATTTCCAGGAATTTGTAATTCCACTTTGCGCAAGCTTAGTGTCCTTTGCGGCTTTGCGGTGAAAAAAGAAGAACCATGTTTGGTGAGCATTTGAACTGAGCCTGTCGAAGTATGTCGATCGAAGGTTGGTGAGCTTACGTCATCCAGCTTGTCGAGATGCAAACCACAAAATCTTATAAATCTCTCCCAAAATCCTGTAAGACTTTTCTGCGGCTAAGGCCACAAATTTGTATCATCACTTCTTAGCCATGGAAACAGCAACCACAAACACCGCACAAATTACCGGAAAACTCCACAAGGAGACCTTTCCAGTCACCGGCATGACCTGTGCCGCCTGTGCCTCCAGCGTGGAGACCATTTTGCAATACAACGACGGGGTCAAATCCGCCGCGGTAAACTTTGCCACCAATACCGTCCAAGTCGAGTACGACGACAGCACGACTCCCGAAAAACTGAATGCCGCCCTAGTCGACATCGGCTATGGTTTGGTGGTCGGTTCCAAAGATGTGCAGGAAACGGTGCAGGAAGAACAGGAGAAGAAATACCAAGCCGTCAAGAAGCAAACCATAGGTGCCGCTTTGCTCACCCTGCCGGTTTTCATTTTGGGAATGTTCTTTATGGAATGGGAACCCGGAAAATGGATCAGCCTCGTGCTTTCCATTCCGGTTCTGTTCTTTTTCGGAAGACATTTCTATGCTAACGCCTATAAGCAGGCCAAACATGGCAAAGCCAATATGGACACGCTCGTGGCACTGAGTACCGGGATTGCCTTTATCTTCTCGGTCTTCAACACGGTATTTCCGGAGTTTTGGCATCAGCGGGGCATCCATCCCCACGTGTATTTCGAGGCGGCGACGGTGATTATCGTCTTTATTTCCTTCGGGAAAATGCTGGAGGAAAAAGCCAAATCCCAGACTGGATCCGCTTTGAAGAAGCTCATGGGCCTTCAACCCAAAACTTTGACCCGAATCCAAGACGGTAAGCCTCAGGAAATCAAAATCGAAGAAGTACAGGTGGGTGATCGCATCCTGATCAAACCCGGGGAAAAGATCCCCGTGGACGGAAAGGTTTTGGAAGGAAGCTCCTATCTGGACGAAAGCATGATCAGCGGCGAGCCTGTTCCGGTGGAAACGAAAACCGGGGATGCGGTCTTCGCCGGGACGATCAACCAAAAGGGAAGTTTGGAGATCGAAGCAGAAAAAGTGGGAGCTTCTACCCTACTTTCCCAGATCATCCAGCGGGTGCAGGAAGCGCAAGGTAGCAAGGCTCCTGTGCAGAAATTGGTGGACAAAATCGCCGGAATCTTTGTGCCTGTGGTGATTGTGATTGCCTTGGTAACCTTTGGAGTTTGGATGATTTGGGGAGGAGAAAATGCGGTTTCCCATGCCTTGTTGGCAGCAGTTTCGGTCTTAGTCATTGCCTGTCCTTGTGCCTTGGGATTGGCCACACCAACGGCCATCATGGTCGGTGTGGGCAAAGGTGCAGAAAACAATATCCTTATTAGAGACGCAGAAAGTTTGGAATTGGGGCATCAGGTTAATGCCATCATTTTGGATAAAACCGGAACCATTACCGAAGGAAAACCAACTGTAGGCAGTGTGCAGTTTGCGGGAGGCAGTGGTCAGTCCAAAGTGGATTATAATTCAATTCTACATTCTCTCGAATCCAAATCCGAGCATCCTTTGGCAGAAGCGGTGGTGAAGCATTTGAAAGAACAGCATGTCGAAGCAACTTCCTTGGAGCATTTTGAAAGCATTACTGCCCGAGGTGTGAAAGGCAGCAAAGACGGAAAAACCTATTTCGCTGGAAACCTCAAACTCCTTCAGGAAAATGGAATTTCCATCCCTTCAGAGTTAAAAGCGCAGGCAAAAACCTGGAGTGAACAAGCCCAAACTGTGATTTGGTTTGCCGATCAGGAACAAGCCTTGGCTATTCTTGGAATTCAGGATCAGATTAAACCGAGTTCAAAGTCGGCCATTGCCAAACTCCAAAAATCCGGTGTGGAAGTCTACATGCTGACTGGAGACAATCAACAAACCGCTTCGGCAGTAGCCAAGGAAGTTGGAATCAAAGAATACCAAGCTGAAGTGATGCCTTCTGATAAATCAGAATTTGTTAAGAAACTTCAAAACCAAGGCAAGACAGTCGCGATGGTCGGAGACGGAATCAATGACTCGGAAGCTTTGGCACAAGCAGATGTAAGTATTGCCATGGGACATGGATCGGATATCGCGATGGATGTGGCCAAGATTACCCTGATCACTTCGGATTTAGAGAAAATTCCGCAAGCATTTCGATTGTCCCACTTGACGGTAAATGGCATCAAGCAAAACCTGTTTTGGGCCTTTATCTACAACTTGATCGGGATTCCTATTGCAGCAGGTGTCCTTTATCCGCTCAACGGTTTCTTACTGGATCCAATGATCGCCGGAGCTGCGATGGCCTTTAGCTCAGTTTCGGTAGTATTGAACAGCCTTAGATTAAAAACTCGTAAACTTTAAAATCGAAATTTTCCTAAACCAATTAATAAATACCTATCCAATGAAAACGCTAAAATTCAAAACCAACATCAATTGTGGCAAATGCCTAGCCAAAGTCACTCCCAAACTCAACGAATGTGAACTTGATTCCTGGGAGGTGGATCTTCAAGATCCGGACAGAACATTGACCGTGAAAACCGAAAATCTGGAGCCCGAGGACATCAAAAAGGCCGTCCTGAAAGCCGGTTTTATTGCCAATGTGAAATAATGCTGTCTTGAATGACCTCATTCTGTCAGCCTGAGCGGAGTCGAAGGCTTTGTGTAGCACGCTAAACTACATTTCGACTTCGCTCAATGTGACAAATCACGTTTATCAAAATGGCTGTCCAGATAGCCGGTTATATTGCCAATGTGAAATAACAAACTAAACCAACTACCCAGAGGCAAGCAGCCAGGACACATGAACTCTCTCATCCAAGGTCTTGCCTCTGTTTTAAAAATTTGAACTTCCAAAATTTTATTTCGTATTTTTAACACGATGAAGGCCTCGGTTTCCATAATATTAGCCCTGCTGGTTTTCTTCGCTTCCGTTGGGATGGCGAAGACGACCCATTTTTGCATGGGCATGGAAATGAAATCTGAGCTTGGATTCGGAGAAAAACATGTGGACTGCGGCATGAACATGCCCATGGATCACAGCGAAAACGAATCGGATCAGCAAGACCCTCAGTCCTGCTGCGAAAATGTCACCACACAGGTACAAGTCGATGATGAAGTCCAACTGAAAAAGGTGGAAATCAACCTTTCACTTGACTTCGCCCTAGCTCTAGTACAGGTTTTTGTTTTCGGTATTGAGCCTCTTTCAACTGAAAAAAGCCAATTTCCCACCTATTCCCCTCCCCCAATTGAGCAAGACCTACAGGTGCTGCATCAATCTTTCTTAATCTAAATCTTTGGTCGCGGGAACAATCTCCTGCATGCATTTCTATTGCCAAAATCCTTTGGCAAGCTCCTTTTGCATCCAAACCAAAGATTTATGCTCAACCGCATCATAAAATACTTCTTAGAGAACAAACTGGTGACAGTTCTCTTTCTCCTGCTGATTATCGGCTGGGGAATCGTCACCGCTCCATTCAACTGGCAGGTGGATTTCTTACCCAGAGATCCTGTGCCCGTGGATGCCATCCCTGACATCGGTGAAAACCAACAGATCGTCTTTACCGAATGGATGGGACGCTCTCCACAGGATGTCGAGGACCAAATCACCTATCCCCTGACCACTTCCCTCTTGGGTCTTCCCGGTGTGAAAAGTGTGCGTTCCAGTTCAGCTTTTGGCTTTTCCAGTATCTACATCATCTTCGATGAGGACATAGAATTCTATTGGAGCCGATCCCGAGTTTTAGAAAAGCTCAACTCCCTACCAGCTGGCCTATTGCCAGATGGCGTCCAACCTAAACTAGGTCCAGATGCCACAGCTTTGGGCCAGGTATATTGGTACACCTTGGAAGGCCGGGATGAAAACGGAAATCCAACCGGAGGCTGGGATCTCCACGAGCTTCGAACCGTCCAAGACTACTACGTTCGCTATGCTTTGACCGCGGTCGAAGGCGTAGCCGAAGTAGCTTCGGTAGGTGGCTATGTCAAAGAATATCAGGTCGACGTGGATCCAGGAGCACTTAAAGCCAATGGAGTCACCCTGATGGACGTGATGGAAGCCGTGAGAAAATCCAATTTGGACGTCTCTGCCAATACCATCGAAGTCAATAAGGTAGATTACTTTATCCGAGGCTTGGGCTATGTAGAGGAATTGGAAGACTTGGACAAAGCTGTCGTCAAGGTCACTAACAACGTCCCTATACGAATCCAGGATGTGGCCCGTGTGAATATCGGCCCTCAGCCTCGAAATATGGGCGGGATTTTGGACAAAAGCGGCGCTGAAGCTGTCGGTGGTGTGGTCATCGCACGCTACGGTGACAATCCCCTGAAGGTAATCGAAGGTGTCAAAGCTGAAATTCAAAAGCTTTCCCAAGGCCTCCCTACCAAAACACTGGCAGACGGAACCGTTTCCAAAGTTACCCTGGTGCCATTCTACGATCGAACCGGATTGATTTACGAAACTTTGGGGACGCTTTACGAAGCGATCAATCTCCAGATTTTGGTGACCATCTTGGTGATCATCGTGATGGTGTACAACCTACGAGCGTCTCTTCTGATCTCTGCCTTGCTTCCGCTCGCGGTGCTGATGTGTTTCATCTTTATGAAATACTTTGGCGTAGATGCCAATATCGTGGCACTCTCAGGAATCGCAATTGCAATCGGAACCATGGTCGATCTGGGGATTATTCTGAATGAAAATGTCCTGCGTCATTTAGAAACAGCTCCGGCAGGCCAATCCAAACTGAAAACCGTCTATCTGGCGACAGCAGAAGTTTCTGGTGCGATTATCACCGCTGTCAGTACGACCATTATCAGTTTCTTCCCGGTATTCACGCTTCAGGCAGCGGAAGGCAAGCTCTTCGGACCATTGGCCTATACCAAAACTTTTGCCTTGGTTTCAGCGGTGATATTTACGCTGCTGATCATGCCGGCCTTTTCCCATTGGGCATTTTCAATCAAGGAAGTCAAAGGAAAACTAGGTAAAGCTCTTAACCTTTCTTTACTAATACTTGGGCCAATCATCGCCTTTACCGTTTGGTCTTGGGGTGGATGGCTACTATTTGCATTTGGTGCGCTCAATGTAGCCGCATTCCAATATCCTGAAAAAGTCGAACGGCATAAGAATTTGGCGACCATCGCGATCACACTCTTGTTTGTGACTTGGCTTTTGACAGGCCTTTGGATGCCATTGGGTGTTTCTGTCAGCAAGCTGGTCAACTTCGGGTTTATCGCCATCTTGTTGGCTTTGGTCTTGGGAGGATTCTCTGGATTTATCCGCATCTATCCACGAATCCTGATGTGGTGTCTAGCCAACAAGGGCAAGTTCCTGCTATTTCCTGTCATCGTGATTTTATTGGGAGCCAGCGTTTGGTTGGGTTTCAACAAGGTTTTTGGAATCATGCCTAGGACTTTTGATCTCATCGGGGTCAATATCCGAACCACATCCTTATGGTCAAGCATGAGTCACTCTTTCCCGGGAATGGGTAAGGAATTTATGCCTTCGCTAAATGAAGGCTCCTTCCTGTTGATGCCGACGACCATGCCTCATGCTGGGATTCAGGAAAACAAGGAAGTCCTGCAGCAACTGGATATGCTGGTTACAGCCATTCCGGAAGTGGATATTGTAGTTGGAAAAGCAGGTCGTGCCGAGACCGCCATCGACCCTGCTCCGATCAACATGTTTGAAAATACCATCAATTACAAAAGCGAATACGCGACCGACCTTAATGGAAATCGCCTTCGCTTCAAGGTAACTGATGGAAAATACGAATTGAAGGACGGCTCCCTCTTCGATCCAGAAACCATGACTCCTAATCAGATTCGAGTTCAGGATTTGGTGGAAGATGAGGACGGAGAATACTTCCGCCAATGGAGAAAGCATATCCTTTCCCCTGACGACATCTGGGAAGAAATCGTAGGCGTGATCCAAATCCCAGGAGTCACTTCTTCTCCGAAACTTCAACCGATTGAAACCCGATTGGTCATGCTCCAGACTGGCATGCGAGCTCCAATGGGCATCAAAGTATACGGACCAGACTTACAGACCATTGAGAGCTTTGGCTTAGAGTTGGAAAAGTACCTGAAGGAAGTTCCTTCTGTGAAAAAGGAAGCTGTTTTCGCAGACCGAATCGTAGGCAAACCATACCTCGAATTGGACATCAATCGGGATGAAATCTCCCGCTACGGAATGAATGTGGTGGATGTCCAAGACTTTATCGAGACTGCAATTGGTGGAATGAAACTTAGCACCACAGTGGAAGGCCGAGAACGTTTCCCAATTCGTGTTCGCTATGCGCGGGAATTCCGAGATGATCCTTATGCCATCGAAAATCTCCAAATCCCAACTCCTCTTGGAAATTATATTCCATTGAGCCAAGTGGCGGATATTTCCTACAGACCGGGTCCAGATATGATCCGAGGAGAAAACAGCTTCTTGGTGGGCTATGTCCTCTTGGACAAAATGGATGGATTTGCTGAAGTGACTGTAGTGGAGCAAGCCCAAAAATACCTGCAGGAAAAGATCGATTCGGGTGAGCTAAAAGTACCGAATGGAGTCCGTTATGTGTTTTCTGGCTCCTATGAAAACCAAGTCCGAGCTGAAAAGAGATTGGGAATTGTCGTACCGCTCTGTTTGATCCTGATCTTCTTGATTCTCTACTTCCAATTCCGGGCCGTCTCCACTTCCCTCTTTGTTTTTATGGGGATAGGAATGGCTTTCTCCGGAGCATTCCTGATGCTTTGGCTGTATGGACAGGATTGGTTTATGGACTTTTCCTTCTTTGGCACCAATATCCGGGATCTTTTCCAGATGAAAGTCTACAATCTCAGCGTGGCGGTTTGGGTTGGGTTTATTGCCCTATTCGGCATCGCAACGGATGACGGCGTAGTCGTAGCTTCTTACTTGGATCAAAGCTTCAAGGAGAATCAACCTCGAACGATTCAAGAAATACGGGATTCGGTTTTGGAAGCTGGAAAGCGAAGAGTGCTTCCTTGTATGATGACCACAGCCACTACGCTTTTGGCTTTGGTTCCTGTGCTCACTTCTACAGGACGGGGCTCCGATATCATGATCCCGATGGCTATTCCATCCTTGGGCGGAATGGTGTTGGAAACTACCACGGTATTTATCGTACCTACCCTTTATTGCTGGTGGGCAGAAAGAAAATTGAAAAACAATTCCAAAGTATTCACTGAGGAAGAAAATGCATAAAGTCATGAAAAATCAGACCTTATTCCCTATTGGATTTCAGACTTCAGACTTCAGACTTCCGATTTCCCATTTGATTCTTCCGGTGTTGATAGCTTTTCTTTTTCTGGGATTAGAAAAAGCAAAAGCTCAATCGCTTGATGAGTACTTGATCATGGCAGCAGAGAACAATCCAGGATTGAAAGCCTCATACGCTCGCTACCAAGCGGCTCAGGAACGGATCAACCAGCCAGGTTTGCCTGATCCAGAGCTTCAAGTTGGATTTTTCCTCGAACCCATGGAGCGTTTTATGGGCAACCAGCAAGCAGATCTGCAATTGATGCAGATGTTTCCTTGGTTTGGGATGATCTCAACACAAAAAGAAGAAGCCAATTACATGGCGCAAGCGCAATACCAGCTCTTTTTGGAAGAGAAAAACCAGTTGATGTTTCTGGTAAAATCCACTTGGTATGACTTGATCCGCTTGAACGAAGAAATCAGAATTTCTCAGGAAAATCTGGAATTTCTAAAGAAGTATGAGCGCCTTGCACTGATCAAGTATCAGGCTGCTGTAGGTGGTTCATCTTCCAGTTCATCGACCCCAATGACAAGCGGAAGCAATGCATCCATGTCTTCTACCTCTTCAGGTGCCTCTGGCATGGCTTCAATGGGTGGAGGAAATACTTCCAGCTCGGCAATGCCTCAGACTAGCGCTCCAAGTAGTTCGATGAGTTCTGGCGGAATGTCCACTTCAGGTTCATCGATGAGTGATATCCTTCAGATTCGGATCTCCATGAAGGAATTGGAAAATACGATTGCCCAGCAAAAAGCTGATTTAGAACCACTTCAGATCAAATTCAACCAATTGCTGAATCGGGAAATTAGATCAGAAATCTCACTTCCGACTGGATTTGAAGCTATTCAATTGGAAGCTGAAAAATTGGCGGTTTTGGATAGCATTCAGACAAATAATCCCATGCTGGCGATGTACGATTCCGAATTGGCGGCTTATGATCAGCAAGCCCGAATGGCCAAATTGGATGGCAGACCGATGTTTGGAGCAGGTGTGAATTACATGCCATTTACGGCTAGGGAAGAGAGCGGAATGATGATGGGTGGCAGGGATATGGTCATGCCGATGGTCAGCCTTTCCCTTCCGATCTACCGCAAAAAAATCAATTCCAGAGTCAAAGAGGCTGAATTACTTATGGAAGCGACAGTTTTGGAAAAGGAAAAAACCAAAAATCTATTGGCTATGGAGTGGGCCAATGCTTATCGGGATTGGGAAAACGCGGAGCGCAAAATCCAGCTCTATGGTGAGCAGCGCGAGCTAACCCAACAGAACATGAGTTTGTTGACTACCTCCTATTCTGGAGATGGTGGAGATTTCGAAGACATTCTCCGGGCCCAGCAGCAACTGCTGGATTATCAATTGCAGGAAATCAATGCGATCAACCTGCAGCACCAAAGTTTGGCAAAGCTGGAAATGCTTTCCTCCTCCTCCATTCCACTTAATGACTAAATCTCATGAAGAAGCTATTTGAAAATAAAACGATCTTGGTTGTTTGTACCCTAATCCTCGGAGGATTGATCGGATGGATCCTCAAGCCCGGAGCTGAAACCGCTGAGGCACTCCATGACCATGGTGCAGAATCCGCTGAAAACTCGATTTGGACTTGTTCCATGCACCCACAAATCCGATTGGAGGAGCCTGGCTCCTGCCCGATTTGCGGAATGGATTTGATTCCAGCCAATCACGCCAGTTCTGGTTCAGGCAATCCACTAGTTTATGAAATGACCCCCGAAGCGGTGGCTTTGGCACAAATCCATACGACCAAAGTCGGTGGTTCCAATGCTGGGGGTGAACTTTTCCTAACTGGAAAAATCCAAGCCGACGAGCGTGAAAATGCCTCCGTCACCGTCAAATTCCCGGGAAGAATTGAAAAGTTGTTTGTGACCTTCACCGGTGAGAAAGTGCAAGCAGGTCAGAAATTGGCTACCCTTTATTCTCCAGAATTGCTTTCCGCGCAGCGGGAATTGCTGGAAGCTTCCAGAAGCAAAGCTGATTTTCCTGAACTCTATCAAGCAGCCAAAGAAAAGCTTCGCCTTTGGAAACTCACCGAAGGTCAAATTCAGGCCATTGAGCAAAGTGGAATAGTCAAGGATCAAATCGACATTTTGGCGGACCAAAGCGGAGTGGTAACCCAGCGGAATATCGCAGTCGGTGACTACGTAAACACCGGACAAGTGCTATTCAATGTGGTCAATCTGAATAAACTTTGGGTGCTTTTGGATGCCTATGAATCTGATTTGAGTTCCATCAAAATGGGTGATCCAATCAATTTCTCTGTTTCTGGAATTCCGGGTGAAAACTTCACCGCCAAGGTTTCCTTTATCGATCCCCTTTTGGATCCCAATACCCGTGCAGCTTCCATCAGAGCAGAAATCAGCAATGCTGGTCAAAAGCTTAAGCCAGAGATGTTTGTCACAGCAAAGATCAAAACCCAATCAAAAGGTACTGGAAATGGACTTTCAGTTCCTCGTACGGCCGTTCTTTGGTCAGGTAAGCGCTCTGTTGTATATGTGAAAGTGGCCGGAGAAATGCCTTCTTTCGAAATGAGAGAGGTTACTTTGGGAGGCAGAATGGGCGACAATTACCAGATCGAATCCGGAATTCAAGCTGGTGAGGAGATTGTCACCAATGGAGTTTTTGCCATTGATGCGGCATCCCAACTTTCCGGTCAATACAGCATGATGAACCGGCCTAAAGCGAAATCCTTGGAGGTTTCACCAGAATTCAAATCCCAGATTACCAAAGTGGCGGATGCTTATTTCGAAGTAAAAAATGCTTTAGTAAAGGATGACCTAGAAGGCACCAAGAAAAAGATAGCTTCCATCTCTCAAAACCTTGGACAGGTCAATATGTCTCTGGTCAAGGAAAAGGCACACGATTCTTGGATGGCGCAATTGGCGGGCATGAAGGAAGCTAGCCAGAAAGTCACTACGTCACCGAATCTGGAAGAGGCAAGAAAGCATTTTTCAATGCTCTCCTTTCACATTCTGGAAATGACTGAGACCTTTGGAATAAACAAAGATGTCGTTTACAAAGACTATTGTCCGATGGCTTTTGGAGACCAAGGAGCCTATTGGCTTTCAGAGGAAAAAGAGATCACCAATCCCTATTTCGGTGCATCCATGCTTACCTGTGGAGAAGTGAAACAGACTTACCTCAAAGGCCAACCTGTTATGAATCTTTCCGGCTCTACTCCTGCCGCAGCACCCGTTCACAACCATTAAGTCGAAAAACCGCCTCAGTCTGTGTCCCCACAGACTGAATCCAAATCAAAAAATCAACAAAACCTAAATACAACAAAATGAAAAAGTCCCTTTTATTCGCCCTCGCCTTGTCCTTTGCCTTGATCTCCTGTGGAGGAAAAACGGAGGAAAATCACGAAGGTCATGACATGGAGCATTCTTCTGGCCATGAGACAGAAGCAACTCCAACCGCTTCTTCAGTCAACAATCCTACAACTGCCATGATTGATGCCTATTTGGCGGTAAAAGATGCCTTGGTGGCGGACGATCAAGTAGCAGCTGCTTCTAAAAGCCAAGCATTGGTAACGGCTATTCAAGGATTTGAAGCGGCAGCTTCTGTGGAAGAACTTAAAGGAAAAGCGCTTGCAGAGGCTCAAAAATTGGCCTCTGGTGATATCGCTGCGCAAAGAGAAAGCTTCCAGGCATTGAGTATAGCCATGAAAGACTTGCTAAAAGTAGCTGGATCTGACCGTACCCTTTACCAACAATATTGTCCGATGTACAAAAACAACACCGGTGGCATGTGGCTAAGCGCGTCTGAGGACATCAAAAACCCACTTTTCGGAAGCTCCATGTTGACTTGCGGAAAAGTGGAAGAAACCATCGCAATGAATTGATTGGAACTGGAAAGCGAAGCCTATTTTTGGTTTCGCTTTCCTAATTTCTTACGCAATGAAACTTAGAATTTCCCTTTTGGCTGTCCTCCTATTCCTGATTTTAGGATCTTCCTTTGCCCAAGAAAAGGTATTGGAGCCGCTCAAAGTCTCCCAAATCCGCGGAATCAATGTCTTTGGCAAACCAGTCGATAACCAGACTCGCTGCGTCCATTGGCATTCGGACCTAGATATTATCGCCATCAAATTCAAATGCTGCGACAAGTATTATCCTTGCTTTTCCTGCCATGAAGAAGAAGCCGATCATGAGCATAATGTTTGGCCAAAGATAGAATTTGACCAAAAGGCTATTCTCTGCGGAGTTTGCGGAAATGAGTTGGGCATACAGGAATACATGGATTCCAACAATACCTGCCCGCATTGCAAATCCAGCTTCAACCCAGGTTGCAGCAAACATTACCATTTGTATTTCGAAACGGACCCGAAATAGTAAAAATCACCAGGTAGAGAGTTGGAGAGAAGTGAAAGGATCTCCAATTTGAAATAGCTCAACCACTTTGCCCAAGTTTACCATGCGCAAAAACAAACAATATTTCACAAGAAGAATCCACCGATTCCTGGGTGTTTTCATCGGGATCCAATTCTTCTTTTGGACACTTTCGGGGCTTTATTTTTCCTGGACCGACATCGATGAGATTCATGGAGACCATTTTCACAATGAGCACATGATGCACATGACAGCGTCCAATCTGGTCGAACCGAGTTCTTTGGATTCAACTTTGGAGATTTCCTCTTTGGAGCTTCGTTTTGTCCGTCACCAGCCCCACTATTGGGTAAATGGAGAGAAGCTCTACAATGCCCAAACCGGAGCGCTTCAGGGAGAAATCACGGAAGAGCAAGCTAAAGAAATCGCCAAAATATACATCAAGGGCGACTTTGGGATCAAGGAGGCCGAATACTTGACGGAAACCGGATCGCATCACGAATATCGTGGACGACCTCTCCCGGCCTGGGCTGTTCACTTTGATCATCCCGAAAACCTAACCGCCTACATTGATGCAAAAAGTGGAAATTTTGAGCGGGTCAGACACAGCAGTTGGAGGTTTTTTGACTTTCTATGGATGTTTCACACGATGGACTATGCTGGCCGGGATGATTTTAACAACCTACTTTTGCGAGCATTTTCCTTGTTTGGAATGGCTACCATTGTATCAGGTTTCACCCTTTTCTTTATGACTACCAAGAAAAAGAGGAAAAATTAGAGGAAAATACGCCTGCCATTTTTTAACTTTTCTTAGTGGACACCAAAACAATGAAAGTCGTTTTTTTACTTTTTCTAGTGTTTTTTACTTCGCTTTTCACTATTGCACAAGAGAGCAAGCGGGTAACTTACGATCAGTTGGGACTTTCTTTTGTAATTCCCCTTGGATGGCAGCCCCAGGAGATCAACCAAGGGATTCTGCTCCAAAAACAGGGATTGGCAGGTTTTATCTTTGCTTCCACTCACGATCAAAACTTGGAGGAACTGAAAGCCGATGCACTCAAGCCACTTCAAGATGAACAAGGCACAAATCTTAAACTTATAGATAACCTCCAAGACCTCGGTGCCCATTCGATCGCTGGCTACTACCAAGGCTTGCTGGAAGGCAGTCCAGCCAAATGCTACATCATCGGAATTGAAAACCCCACGGGAGGCTTGGGAATGACCATCATCGCGGCTAGCCAGCCCGATCTCTTCTCTGAGCAACTTCGAGAGGCTGCTATCGAGTTTGCTTCATCCTTCCAATTTCAGAAGATTGAAAAAAGCGCAGAAATCCAAGAATGGAGAAGCTTTCTATCGGGGATGCGCCTTACTTACATGGAATCCTACAATTCACCCAGCACTTCGGTTGGAGGAATTTCGGGAGGCTACAATATCAAGAGAACTATTGATCTTTGCCCCCAAGGCTACTTCAACAGCGGAAATTCGAGTTCCATACAGATGGATGGTCTCGGAATGAACAACTCAAACCAAAAAGGCCAGGGAACTTGGGATATTGTTTTGGGAACAGACGGCATACTTCATTTGGAACTGAAAGACCATGCTGGAGAGATTCGATACTATCGATTGGAATATATCGACCAAAAGCTCTATCTAAACGGCGAACGATACTTTCGAAATTCAGATGGAAGCGACGGCCCGATCTGCAACTAAAGCTTCCAGTTTCTATTGGCCTTCTTTTCGGAGAGGACTTTCTTTTTCTTGAGCCTATCCTCAACTGCCCCTTTCGAGGGTTTCGTTGCTTTTCTCACTTTCCGCTTCGCAAAAGCCGACTTCAGCAGGTCATAAAACTTCCGGATGACCAACTCTTTGTTTTGGATCTGGGATCTTTTTTCCTGAGACGAAATCATCAAAAACCCTTCTTGGTCAATCTTATTGTTTGCTTTTTGAAGCAAAGTCAATTTTTCCTCTTCCGTCAAAACTTGGGAATTGTTTACGTCAAAACGTAGCTGTACTTTGGTTTCTACCTTGTTTACATTCTGACCTCCAGGTCCCCCACTTCTGGAAGTCTGAAACTGAAATTCAGGTAAAAAAGCACCGTCATTGATTCGTTGATCGAGGGAATTCATTGCGTTCAAAAGTTAGAATGCGGTAAAGATGTGAAGTTTTTCACAACCGTCACAAGCTTTCCACCTTGCAAGCTTACGATACTTTTAAGCTATCTTTACGAACTAATTCCCGCAGGAATTCCGTTCTACCAAGCGTAACCTAATGGACCTTGAATCCATTAACTATTACCTATGAAGACAAGACCAAGAGTCGTCGTCGGCCTCTCCGGAGGAGTCGACAGCAGCGTTGCTGCACACCTGCTCATCGAGCAGGGCTACGAAGTCATCGGCATGTTTATGAAAAACTGGCACGATGAGTCCGTTACCATCTCCAATGAATGTCCTTGGATGGAAGATTCCACCGATGCCATGTTGGTGGCGGAAAAGTTGGGGATCCCCTTCCAAGCCATCGATCTCAGTGAAGAATATCGTGAACGAATCGTGGATTATATGTTTTCGGAATACGAAGCCGGCCGAACTCCCAATCCTGATATCCTTTGCAACCGGGAAATCAAATTCGACATTTTTCTTAAAGCTGCGCAAAAGCTCAAAGCGGACTTTGTAGCGACTGGACATTATTGCCAGAAAAAAGAAATCGCGGTTGATGGCGAACCAGTCTATCAGTTGATTGCGGGAGCCGACCCCAACAAGGACCAGAGCTATTTTCTTTGCCAGCTTTCTCAAGAGCAGCTTTCCAAAGCGCTGTTTCCCATTGGCCATTTGCAAAAGCCAGATGTGCGGAAAATCGCCAAAGAGGCAGATTTGATCACTGCCGAAAAGAAAGATTCTCAAGGGCTTTGCTTTATCGGAAAGGTGCGACTACCGGAATTCCTTCAACAGCAGTTGAAGCCGAAAAAAGGCAATATCATCCAAATTTCAGAAGATTTGCCTGTTTTTGAACGCCTGAAAGTGCCAGTTTTGACCGGTGCTCAAGATTGGGATCAGGACATCTTGGATGCCATTTGTTTACCAGTTCATTTTGAACCCAATCAGGGAAAGACTATAGGAGAACACAATGGCGCGCATTATTTCACGGTTGGTCAGAGAAAAGGCCTGCAGGTCGGAGGAACAGGTAAGCCCTTGTTTGTAATCGGGACCGATACACGAGAAAATGTAATCTACACAGGCTTAGGTGAAGATCATCCAGGTTTGAATAGATTTGGTTTGTTTGTAAAAAAAGACCAAATCCATTGGATTCGGGAAGATTTGGCTTTACAACCAGGAGAATCTGCGGAATACATCGCCCGAATTAGATACCGTCAACCCTTGTCCAAAGCCACTTTGGTCATGAAGGAAAACGGCCTTTACGTGATCTTCGAAAACGCGCAAAAAGGAGTTGCTTCCGGTCAGTTTGTCGCTTGGTACAAGGAAGACGAGTGCATGGGCTCAGGTACAATTTTCTGAACCATGCTTGAAATCCTATTCGAAGACGAAAACCTCATCCTGATCGACAAGCCTGCTGGGCTGTTGGTACACAAAACCCGGCAGGCTTACGGCGAAGAAGAAAACGCACTGATCCAGCTTCGTGATCAGATCGGTTCATGGGTTGCACCAGTGCACCGTCTGGACCGTGCGACTAGCGGGGTATTGCTGTTCGCAAAAAATGAAGAAATCCTTCCAGCGCTGAAGGCCAAATTCATGGACCGGGAAGTTCAGAAAACCTACCTGACCATTTCCAGGGGAATTCCTCAGGAAAAAGAGTCCCTCATCGATCATCCCCTGACAAGTGAGCGATCAAACAAAGCTCAGGAAGCCCAAACCCGCTATCGAGTCTTGGCCGAAACCGAGATTCCCTATAATTCTACCGGACGCTATCCGACAAGCCGTTATAGTTTGCTGGAAGTGGATTTGCTCACCGGCCGAACCCATCAAATCCGGAGGCATTTGGCGCACATTCGACACTACATCATTGGCGACAAAAAGCATGGGGACAACAAACAAAATATCTTTTTTGAGTGCCAGTTTGGACTCCAAAATCTTCTGCTTCATGCTTGGAAGCTCAGCTTTCGTCATCCCTTGGATGGCCAGGAAATATCGCTTTCCTGCCCGATTCCTGCCCATTTCCGAACAATAATGCAAGAATTGGGATGGGCGCACATCAAATTATAACAGTGGAAAGCCTAAATCCAGAATTTCGGCTAATTTTCACCTTCTAACAGTTACCCTATGAAAAAATTGGTTTTGCCTTTGGGTCTAGTGCTCTTCTCGGGCACCTTGGCATTTTCCCAAAAAAACGAAGTCGAAAGACTCTTTGACGAAAAAGACGCAATCTCTGAATTCACCTATTTGGCGTCGGACGAGCTGAAAGGTCGCGACCCAGCCCGTCCAGAAATGAAGCTGGCGTATACCTTTATCGCCGAGCAACTCAAAAAGGCCGGTGCAAAAACGCTCGAAGGAGCGGATGGTTATTACCAAAATATTCCCTTCCGCCTTTCATCCCCGCCAAAATCCGGAACCATTTCCATTGGGGGAACCGAATTTTCCCAGGGGAAAAACTTGCTTGTACTGGACGGAAAGTCTTTCTCTGGTACCTATGAAATCGTCGATTTGGGATTTGGATCCGAAGAAGACTTTGCGGGAAAAGACTTGAGGGGAAAGATCGCGATCACCAATGTCGGCGCGCCAAACAAGCTAAATCCAAACCAACTCTTTTCCGAGGGTAGAGATAAATCCAAAAGAGCGGAAGCAGCTGGTGCAGTTGCGTTGATCGAGCGATTCAACGTCCCCTCTGTTCCTTGGCAAATGATTTCCGGCTTTCTCAACCGTGCACAAATGAGCGTGGAACAAGGTGCCGCGAGTGACCTTCCTTATCTCTGGATCGAGGATGTCAAAAACCAGATGACTGGCGAAAATCTAAAATCCGCTGTAGTCAGTGTCGAAGGAAAGGTTAACACTCCGGTAGAAGGCAAGAATGTAGTAGCCTGGATTGAAGGGACCGATCCCCAACTGAAAAACGAGTATATCCTCCTATCTGCCCACTATGACCATGTCGGTGTGGGAACACCGGATGCGGAGGGCGACTCGATCTTTAACGGAGCGAGAGACAATGCGGTAGGCACCGTCGCTGTCATCAATGCGGCAAAATATTTCACAGAAAATCCGCCCAAGCGATCTGTCCTTTTCGCGCTTTGGACAGCGGAAGAAAAAGGACTCTTGGGCAGCGCCTATTTTGCAAACAATCCCTTGGTGCCCCTGGACAAAATCATCTACAACCTGAACATCGACAATGCTGGATATAATGACACCTCCATCATCACGGTTATTGGACTGGGCCGTACCAGCGCCGATTTCCTGATCGAGGAGGCAGTTTCTGATTTCGGCCTAACTGCCAAGGCCGACCCATCTCCGGAGCAGGGCCTGTACGACCGTTCAGACAACGTCAACTTTGCCCGAAAGGGCATCCCAGCGCCTTCTTTCACGCTTGGCTTCACAGCGTTTGACGATTCTATTCAGCAATACTACCACAAGGCAGCTGACGAGGTGGAAAGTTTTGATCTCGACTATGCCAAGCTCTATTGGAAATCCTACATACTTTCCGCGGAAAAAATTGCCAATTGGGACCAAAAACCAACTTGGGTTGCCGGAGACAAGTACGAGGAAGTCGGCAAGACGCTGTATGGAAATTGACGCTTGAATATCTAGATTTTAGTATCTAGAATCCGGACAGTGAATAAACATCTGTTACCAATGAGAAAGCCCGATTTCGTTCTGAAATCGGGCATTTTATTTGTGAATATTGCAAATCATGTCGCACATCAGATCCTTTCTTCGTTTGACAGATAGCCAAAATGTGTGAGTCTATGCCCCCCAAACCTATCCAATTGTTATTATTATTTGGCTTACTTTTCACTTCCTGCTCAGCGTCCATCAGCGAAAGCGACCTGAGAGCACAGGTTGTATTTACGGGGTCCGAGGCAGCCGATGGCTGCGGTTGGCTGATACAAGTATCAGAAGACTTAATCTACAAGCCGGAAGATTTGGATGAAAAATTCAAAGTAGATGGCCTGGAAGTCAGCGTATCTTTCAAACTGCTAGCCTCGAGCTATACCTGTGGTTTTCCAAGTCCCAGCAGTCCAAAGTTCCAAAATATCAAGATCTCCAAAATCAAGAGAAATTGACCCAAAACCCGCCATTACCGCTATTCTATAAGATTATTTAACTGCTTTGATTTTCTTTCTCTACCCTTTATTCTCAAAAAAGCATCCCCGCAATTGTAGCTGTCATCAGGCAGGCCAGAGAAGCTGCCATCAGGGACCGCATTCCCAGTCGGCTTAGGTTGGCCTGTTGGTTTGGAGCGATGATCGATATGCCACCCAGCTGAATCGCTATTGAACTGAAATTGGAAAAGCCGCAGAGCGCATACGTCGCCACCACGATCGACTTCGCGCTTAACGTTCCCGCCTCCTTCATTTCGGACAAGCTCAGATAGGCCACAAATTCATTGATTACGGTCTTTTGCCCCAAGAGACTTCCTACTTGTAGCGTATCCGCCCACTCGACGCCGATAACCCAGGCAAATACCCGGAAAATCTGCCCAAAAATATATTCCAAAGAAAATCCTTCAAATTGACCTCCAGTTGAAGAGGCAACCCAGGCATTTAAGCCTGTATATTCACCGATCAGTCCGCTCAACCCGTAGTTGATCGCTGCGATCACGGCGATAAATGCCAACAGCATCCCCCCGACGTTGAGCGCAAGCTTCAATCCCTCAGCGGCGCCAATGGACATCGCGTCGATCAAGTTCACACCCATTGCTTCCGCATTTACCTCCAGCTTATCCTGCTTGATTTCCTTTTCAGTTTCAGGAATGAAAATCTTTGACAGTACGATCGCAGCAGGTGCATTCATGATACTTGCCCCGAGGAGATACGCGGCAAATTTACTCTGCTCTTCCAAGCTGTCTCCTCCCAGAAAGGCAACATAGCCAGCCAACACACCACCCGCTATCGTTGCCATTCCGCCAGTCATCAGGCACATCAATTCCGACTTGCTCATCTGGGGGATGAATGGCCGAACCAACAGCGGGGCTTCGGTTTGTCCCAGGAAAATGTTTCCCGCTGCGGAAAGCGACTCCGGTCCCGACAGTCTCATCGTGCGTGCCATCACCCAAGCTATTCCATAGACAATTTTCTGCAATACTCCCAAGTAATAAAGACCAGCAGAAACGGTTGAAAAAAAGATGATTGTGGGCAAAACCTTAAAGGCGAAAATGAAACCAAAACTATCCCCAGCCAAGTCTCCGAAAATGAATCGGGCGCCGGCTTCGCTAAAGCTTAGGAACTTTACAAATCCTTGGGAAAGCAACTGGAATCCGTCTTTGACAAATTCAACTTGGGTAATCAGGAATCCAAAAACCAGCTGCAGTGAAATTCCAATGACAACGAGTCTCCAGTCTATCTTCTTTCGGTTATTGGAAAAAATAAAGGCAACTAAAATGATGATCGCCAGACCGAGGACACCTCTTAAATAATCCATGTGGGGGAATTTGGAACGAAGCGCTAAAAATAGCCGAAAGGCTAACAAGAAAAAAGCCCCGAAACTATCGGGGCCCTAGATTCTCAGTTCCTCTTGTTTATTTCATCCCTGATTCGGGCAGCTCTCTCGTAATCTTCGTTGGTAATGGCTTTTTCCAGAAGCTGATTTAGCTTATCCAGACTAAAATCCTTCAATGATGCCTCTTTTTTGGGGTTTGCCTTTTGGGGCGGAGACTGGATCTCCTTGCTGCTTTCCAGCTTCTTTTCCTCCTCGGTGAATTCAATTGCAGCCTCTGACATCACCTTCTCGGCACAGAATATCGGCGCCGAGAAACGTACAGCGATTGCTATCGCATCTGACGGCCTACTGTCAATCTCCACCAAGGCCGCGCTGTTTTTGCAGTGGATCTTGGCATAGAAGACGCCTTCTTTCATATCCGAGATCACGATCTTCTCAATCTCAAACTTAAAGCTGTCGGAAAATGACTTGAATAAATCATGGGTCATCGGCCTGTTAGGGATGATCTTTTCGATCTCTATGGCGATCGCCTGAGCTTCAAACATTCCAATGACTATAGGTAATCTTCTACTTCCTTCCACTTCACCCATCACCAGCGTAAATGACCCTGATTGGGAGTGGTTGGAGGAAAGTCCCAATATCTCCAGTTCTACGAGTTTTTCCACAAAATTAAAGTTCAGCTTTAAGCGCCTCAGTTAGCTTGGGTACCACTTCAAAAGCATCTCCAACTATCCCATAATCAGCCGCTTTGAAAAATGGCGCCTCGGGATCCTTGTTGATCACAACGATACATTTTGAAGAATTGACTCCCGCAAGATGTTGAATAGCTCCTGAAATTCCTATGGCAATATATAAACTGGGAGCAACTTTTACCCCTGTTTGACCTACGTGTTCATGATGGGGCCTCCATCCGATGTCAGACACGGGCTTGGAGCAACCTGTCGCCGCGCCGAGGACTCTCGCGAGATCTTCGATCATCCCCCAGTTTTCGGGGCCTTTCATTCCTCTTCCTCCAGACACTACGATATCGGCCTCTGGAAGTAGGACTTCTCCTGTGGCTCTTTCGGTCGAAGTGATTTTTGAGGCAAAATCCGAATCGGAAAGCGCTACAGAAAGTTTCTCCACCGAAGCACCAGCGCCGTCAGTTTTCAGATCCACTGCATTTTTCTTTACTGCCAGAATTTTGTTTTCGGTAGTGATCTTCGATTCGGCAAAAGCTTTACCTGTGTAAATGCTACGTTTCACCAGGTAGCCGCCAGAAGTTTTTGGAAGTTCCACCACGTTGGACACCAGTCCCGCACTCAATTTAATAGCAAGCCTGGCTGCAACTGCGTCGCCGAGAGATGACTTGGCCAACACCAGGGTCTTAGCCCCTACAGATGCAAAGGCCTGCGCCACCGCGGAAGCATGAGCTTGTATCACTCCGTCATTGAGTCTCACATCATCGGCATGCAGAACCTTGGAAGCTCCGGCTTTTCCAACTGACGCTAGCTCGGGGGAATCCACCGTCCCCAAAGCAATCGCCACTACCTCTCCCTCACCTGTCTGAGCCGCCAGTGCGCTTGCAAAAGAGACCGCTTCCAAGCTGGTCTTTTTCACCTTTCCATCCGCATGCTCTATATATACTAAAACTGACATAATATCTTGAATTATAGAAATTTATCAAAAATTAATTAAAGTACTTTAGCCTCGTTTTTCAGCAATTTCACCAGCTCGGATACATTGTCTTTATCCACGAGTTTCACTGCGCCTTTGGTAGGTGGTAGTTGGAATCGGGTAGCTTCTGCTTGGGTTTCCTGACTGACCGGCTCTACCACTTTCAATGGCTTGGTACGGGCGGACATGATTCCCCTCATATTGGGGATTTTCCATTCGGCAATCGGCTCCTGGCATCCTGCGATCAATGGCAATTGGGCTTCCAAATATTCTTTGCCACCTTCGATCTCCCGGGCCATCTTTACGGTCGAGCCTTCTACTTCCAGCTTCATGACCGGCGAAAAGGATGGCATTCCCAACAACTCGCCTACCATTCCGTGTACCATGCCGCCGTTGAAGTCAATTGACTCTCTTCCCATCAAGATCAGGTCGTACCCGCCTTCCTTAGCGTAATGGGCAATCTGTTTTGCTACAAAAAAAGAGTCTTTAGGAAATGAATTTATCCGGATCGCATCATCTGCGCCGATGGCGAGGGACTTTCTCAGGGTTGGCTCAGTCTCGGCTTCGCCCACATTGAGCGCGGTCAGCGTGCCACCGGTCTGATCTCTGAGCTCCACGGCGCGAGCCAATGCATAATCGTCGTACGGACCGATAATAAACTGGACTCCTGTAGTATCAAACTTGGTATTGTCGGCAGTGAACTGAATCTTGGAAGTAGTATCCGGGACGTGTGTGATACAAACAAGAATCTTCATTGGTTTAGAGTTAGATTTTAGATTTATTTCGCGTGAAAATAACAGGCTACAGCTAATTAAAAAAACTATTCATGGGCTATTTGGACAGACTTCGCATACTGAGGGACTTTATAGACGAAGAGCCAGAAAACCCCTTCAACTATTACGCTTTGGCTCTGGAGCTTCGGGAAAAGGATGTCCAGGAGGCACAAAAGCTGTTCGATTTTCTCCTCGAAAAACACTCCGACTATCTCCCGGTCTACTTCCCATCCGCCCATTTCTTTGCCGAGCTGGGTCAATTGGAGAAAGCGAAAGAAACATTCGAAATAGGGATCGATCTGGCTATCGAACAGAATGAACAAAAAGCCCAAAAGGAACTCAAAAACGCTTACCAAAACTTTCTGTTCGAGAACGACCTGGATTGAAGAATACCAAAATGGTGAATTTGGACTGCCCTTTGTTGAATTGACCGTCATTTTCCTAAATTGAAATTCTCAAAACCAAAACCAACATTCTGCCCATGATCACCCAGACAGAGATGCTTGCCCACTTTTTGCCCCTGATGGAAGCGCGGGGAAAACGTTTCAGAAAAAAAAGCCTCATCCGCGCCAAAAAAGCCGAGGCCGGCCTGCATGTCGTCACCCTCACCAGCGATGGAGTAGAAACGAAAAACACGGCCCAAAAGGGTGATTGGCTGGTGGAAAACCAGACTTCCGCCAAGGAAAGCTATTTGATCAAAGCGGAAACGTTCCAGAAAAAATACATCCTGCTCCACTCTCTGGGCGATGGTTGGGGCTGCTACCGACCAGTCGGGGAAATCTATGCCTACAACGTCTCGGAAAAAGACTTGGGGAAATTTGGGGCCACTGACATTATGGAGTTTCAGGCGCCATGGAAAGAGTCCATTGTCGTCAAGCCCGGGGATTTTTTGGTTGCTCCGACCGACAAAAGCGAGATCTATCGCGTCGCGAGGAAAGAGTTCTCGGAAACCTATGAGGAGATCAAGGTGTAAGGACGATCTTTCCAAACTGGTCGCCTGCTTTCATCCGGTCAAAAGCTTGGGCCGCTTCATCAAATTTAAAAACTCGATCGATCTCGGGGCGAATGTTCTTGGACTTCACAAAGCCGAGCATTTCCTGGAAATCGCGATCTGAACCCATCGTTGAACCCATGATTTTCAGTTGGTTCCAATAGACCTTTCTCGCCTCCAGCTTTCCCGGCAATCCCGTAGTCGCTCCGTAAAGTACGATTCTGCCCCCGGGTTTACAGGCGTGGATCAGCTGGTTGAGCGAATCCCCCGCTGCGCCGTCGATGATTACGTCAAATCCCCCAGTAGCATCCACCGCCAGATCGACCCAGCTAAGATCGAGGTAGTTGTAGACCTGCTCCGCTCCTAGGCTCCTTCCTTTTTCAAGTTTAGCATTACTGCTGCTGCTGACTGAAAGTTTTGCTCCTAAGGCTACTGCATATTGTGCGGCAAACTGCGCTACCCCTCCTCCGATGCCGGTCACCAACACTTGATCTCCCGCAGTCGCTTGTCCCTGATATACTAAGGCACGATAAGCGGTGAGGCCAGCCAATGGCAAGGCTGCCGCTTCCTCCCAAGAAAGATGTGCGGGTTTTTCGTGGAGTCGATCCACCGGTATGGAGATAAATTCTGCCAAAGTCCCGTTTCTGGGCATACCCAGAATCTTAAAGTCCCTGGATTGCGCACGCTGGTCACTCCCCCAAAACATCGCGGGATTGATGATCACTTCCTTCCCGATCCAACTGGAATTTGCCGGTTCCGCCACCTTCTCCACAATGCCGGCACCATCGGAGCCAAGGACTATCCCATCCGAAAGGTTGGGATAAAGTCCCTGGCGACACCACTCATCCCGGTGATTGAGCGCGGCTGCTTTGATTCGAACCAATGCCTCGCCAGCATTCAATTGCGGATCGGGCATTGCGGCTAATTCAATTTTTGGTTCGAGTTCCCGGTTTAGGATAATTCCTCTCATAGCGGCTAAGTCAAGTGGATTTATTTATACGGATAAAGATTCCATTAGCAATCTTAAAACCCGATTCCATGTCTAAGTTCTAGCTAATCAAAAGGGTGCAGGGCCACTGTCGCTTTTGAATACATCATCGATATCATCCTCGTTTGCCCGGCTGCTCAGCTTGATGGTCTGCCCACTGTCAAAAGCGGAAACGCCAGAAGCGCCAGAGGTAAACTTGTGTGAATAGGCGACCTCAGGGGACTGGCTTCCTCCATAGCTGATGCCCGAATCCAAATCTGAAAACTTGGTGTACTTGCCGATAAATCGGAGTTTCACGTTCTCCAGTGAGCCATTTCGGTGTTTGGCGATGATTACTTCTCCTACTCCAGCTGTAGAATTATTGTCTTCATCTTGGGTGATCCCATAGTATTCAGGACGATAAAGGAACATTACCATATCCGCATCCTGCTCAATAGCCCCGGATTCTCTCAAGTCGGACAGTTGGGGGCGCTTGTCTCCACCCCGTGTTTCTACCGCTCGGGAAAGCTGTGAAAGAGCAATAACCGGGATACTGAGCTCCTTGGCAATCTTCTTCAGAGCACGGGAAATACTCGCAATCTCCTGTTCTCGGTTTCCTCCCCCTCCGCCTTTGGTATCTCCTGACATCAGCTGAAGGTAGTCGATTACTACCATTTGGATGTCGTGCTGGGCTTTCAGTTTTCGGCATTTAGCACGAAGCTCCAAGATGGACAAAGCCGGCGTGTCATCCACGAAAAGCGGTGCTTTGGACAACTTGGCCGTCTTGTGCACCAGCTGCGCCCATTCGTGGTCGGCGAGGGAGCCCTTCTTGATTTTTTCCGAGTCCAATTCTGCCTCCGAGGAGATCAGACGGTTGACCAGCTGCACGGAGGACATTTCCAAGGAAAATATTGCCACTGGCCTGTTGTGATCGACCGCGGCGTTTCTCAGGGTAGAGAGTACAAAAGCCGTCTTCCCCATCGCGGGACGTGCCGCAATGATGACCAAATCGGATTTTTGCCAGCCGGAGGTCACGCGATCCAGCGCCGTGAAACCTGACGGCACACCCGTAAGACCGTCTTTTTGGTGCTTTTTTTCCTCCAACTCCTTGATTGCATCCCGCATGATCGAGCGCATGTCGGAGTAGTTTTTCCGGATGTTTTTTTCCGAAATCTCAAACAGCGACTGCTCCATCTTGTCCAGAAGCTCAAAAACGTCAGTGGTATCTTCAAAGGCGTCTTTTTGGATTTCGCCAGAAATACGGATCAACTCACGTTTGATGGATTGTTCGGTGATGATCCTGGCGTGGTATTCGATATTGGCGGCTGAGGCAACCTTGGAAGTCAATTCGGTGACATAAAAAGCGCCTCCAGCGATCTCCAAGGTTCCACTTTTACGCAACTGGGTAGTGACCGTGAGCAAGTCTATGGGCTGGCTTTCAGTGAAAAGATCCAGGATAGCCTGGAAAATCACTTTGTGCGAATCCTTGTAAAAGCTTTCCACCTTCAGGATATCGATCACGTTGGTCAGCGCATCCTTTTCCAGCATCAATGCCCCCAGGACCGCTTCCTCCAGTTCCACCGCCTGAGGCGGAATTTTCCCCATAAAACTCGTGGGATTGTCAAAAGTGGGCTTTTTCCGGATAATTCGGGGTTGGTTGGGATTTTCGGTCATGGAACAAATGTATCGGCTGAAAAGCAAGAGTTTTGAACAAGTTTTACAAAACTTATCAACATGTACTTCTCAGCAATAATCAAGCCCCTATCGGGGACTGTCTTTGAAATAAACACCATTGCGGTAGCCTCTAAACATGGAGCAGAGCATACCCCAGCTGGAGTGCCACAGAATCTCGGAGAGTGGGATTCCGACTACCGTCGCCCCCATGTAGGTATCGTCCAGCATCCCATAGGCATCCCAAAAATGCGGAAAGAGGATCTGGAAAGTGATGTAATAGATCACAAGCGTGATCAGCATCACGGCTCCTCCCGAGATCAGGGAGATCCCAATCAGATCGGGTCGCTGTATCCAAATGTAGATGGACAAAGCCAGAAAGGTCAAGAAGGTGGTATATCCAGAATGGATCTTGACCACGAAGGTAAAGAAGGTCAAACTTAGGCATCCGATCAGCCAGAGATAGAAGAAATCCCGGTTCTTGGCGGGAGTCTGGTAATCAAAATCAATTTCCCTTTTGGTAAAGGAAGAATGTATATAGCCCCCTACGCCAAACATGGCAAAACCAATGATAAAATCCTCTATTCCGACAATCCCCACACCAAACAAAGTCGGCGGCCGCCAGTAGTCGTAGAAATACCAAACCTCGGCCACTACTCCCATCAGCCCGCCTATCGCACACACTTTGACCATCCCTTTTTTCCAGGGGTTTTTCACATACACTACTAGCCAGGCTAGCATATATAGCAGGGAAAGGGTCAGGTAGGCGTACTTGTCTTCGAGCATTTTTTGGCAAATTCTGCCCGAAAATAGCCAAAAAGCCAAGCCCTCAAAAAAACTCCAAAATGAAAAAAGATTAGTCCCTGAGCAGCCGCTTTTTATTTTTAAGTTTGGCGGGTAAAGCAAATACCCCACTTTTCAACTATGAAAAAATACCACTTCATCGCCGTCGGTGGAGCAGTCATGCACAATCTGGCCCTTGCCTTGGTCAAAAAAGGCTATCAAGTAAGCGGCTCGGATGATGAAATCTACGAACCCTCCCGTACTCGCCTAGAAAAAGCGGGTATCCTCCCCTCGGCTTATGGATGGTTTCCAGAAAAAATCGCGGGAGACTTGGATGGTATCATCCTGGGAATGCATGCCAGAATCGACAATCCCGAATTGATCCGAGCCCAGGAATTGGGCGTTCCGATTTTTTCCTTCCCAGAGTTTATCTACAACCAGAGCAAGGATAAAAAGCGCATCGTAATCGCAGGCTCTCACGGAAAGACATCCATCACCTCCATGATCCTCCATGTCCTAAAAGACCAAAAGGTGGATTTTGATTATTTGGTAGGCGCTCAGATAGAAGGCTTCGAACTGATGGTGCGACTGTCCGATGCCCCGGTGATCATCATTGAAGGCGACGAATACCTCACCTCTCCAATCGACCGAACCCCTAAGTTTTTCCACTACCAGCATGACATCGTGTTGGTTAGTGGGATCGCTTGGGATCACTTTAATGTCTTCCCGGATTTTGAGGATTACAAAGTTCAGTTTTCAAAGCTCATGGACAATACTCCCGTGAGCGGTCAGCTGATCTATTGCGTGGCAGATCCTTTGGTAAAAAAGGCAGCAGAGCAGACTTCGACCCTCGGTCAAAAGACGCCCTACAGCGCCCACCCTGCCGAAATCCGAAACGGTAAAACCTTTCTCAAAACTCCATCAGGCTCGGTGGAAATCGGGATATTTGGCGACCATAACCTACAAAACCTCCAAGGTGCACTGGAAATATGCAGAGCCTTAGGACTATCCAATACGCAGTTTTACCAGTCCATCCCCAGCTTTAAGGGTGCGGCAAAGCGTCAGGAGATATTAGTCAAAGGCAGGAACGGCATCCTCTTTAGGGATTTTGCGCATGCACCCTCCAAGCTGAAGGCAACCGTCAACGCGGTAAAAAACCAATTTCCTGAGCGTCGTCTCATCGCCGTTCAGGAACTTCACACCTACTCGTCGCTCAATAAGGATTTTCTTCCCAATTATGCCAATTCCATGGAGGAAGCTGACCTAGCGCTCATTTACCTGAATCCTCATGCTGTCGCGATGAAAAAGCTGGAAATCATGGACGAGGCCACGCTCCGGGAAGGATTTAAAAGACCCGATTTGATGCTCTTTACCGACAGTACCGCGTTAATAGAGTATCTTGAAACACAAAATTACGCCAATACGAACCTGCTGTTAATGAGTTCGGGAAACTATGATAACCTGGATCTCGAACCTTTGAAGGCAAAATTCAACTCTAATGAAGCTTAATCTGAGAAACCCCATTGCATTTTTTGATCTGGAAGCTACCGGTACCAATGTCGGCACAGACAGAATCGTAGAAATCTCCATAGTAAAACTCCATCCCGACGAGGGAAGGGAAATCTACACCAAACGCGTCAATCCCGGCATTCCAATACCCTTGGAAGCGTCACTTATTCACGGCATCTATGATAAGGATGTAAAAAACGAACCTGCCTTCAAGGATATCGCGCGCGAGGTACAGCAGTTTATAGGGACTGCCGATTTGGGCGGATTTAATGTATTGAAGTATGACATACCGCTATTGGTGGAGGAGTTTCTCCGTGTGGGCATCGACTTCGATCTGGACCACAGAAATCTGCTCGATGCGCAAAAGATCTTTTTCCTGATGGAAAAAAGAAACCTCAGTTCAGCCTACAAATTCTACTGCAACCGTACGCTGGAAAATGCCCACAGTGCGGAGGCCGACACCTTGGCTACGCTGGATGTATTCCAAGCCCAAGTCGAGCGGTATCAGGGAGAGGAAATCGAAGACCTACAGGGAAAAAAGGTGGGTATTTTCACCAACGACATGAGGAAAATCCACGAAATGGTCAATGAAAAAATGGTGGATTTGGCTGGCCGATTTGTCTTTAACTCCCAAGGTCAGGAAATCTTCAACTTCGGAAAACACAAGGGAAAAACCATCGAACAGGCGCTGAAAGAAGAGCCAGGCTATTACGAATGGATGATGAAAGGTGACTTCCCGCTAGACACCAAGCGTAAGCTTACCCAGGTTAAACTAAGAGGATTTGGTATGAAGTAGGCCAGTGAACAGCTTTCAGTAGGCAGTGGGCAGTATACAGAATTCTGCCTACTGCCTACTGGAAACTGCCTACTGCTTATAGTACTCCAGCGCTTTGGGCATGTTGGCATTGAGGCGCTCAATACGTCTGTTGGGCCCGGGGTGCGTGGACAAAAACTCAGGTGGAGCCTCTCCTCCTGCAGCGGACATCCTCTCCCAAAATACCGGCGCCTGGCGCGGGTCATAACCGGCCATGGCCATGAAGATCAGGCCCATTTCATCGGCTTCCAGCTCGTGTTTTCTGGAGAAGCTCAGCATCCCCAATTCACTTCCCATACCCACAGACTGAAGTAAAATCTGCTCCATCATTGTCGGATTTTGGCCCAAGGCGGTTGAAAAAGCCGTCAAACCCAAATTGATAGCCATGGCGTTTGACATTCGCTCTCTGGCATGCGATGCGACCGCGTGGGCAATCTCATGACCCATGACCACGGCAATTCCGGTTTCGTCTTTGGTGATCGGCATGATTCCGGTGTAGAAAGCCACTTTCCCGCCAGGCATACACCAAGCGTTCACTTGCTCGCTTTCCAAAAGGTTAAATTCCCACGCGAAGTCATCGACCAAGTCCTGATATCCTTCAGAGATCAAAAAAGATTCGACCGCGGCCGCCATTTTCTTGCCTACCCTGACAACCTTTTGGCCGTCCGCCGTTGCCGTCAGCGTTTTATCGGCGGACAATGCCTTTTTATACTCTTCGTTGACTAGCGGCTGGATCTCTTCATTGGAGACCACAGCAAGTGCACTCCGGCCGGTGAGGGGTACTTTGGCACAAGAGTAGACCAATAGCCCCATCGCAAAAATTGAAATTATCTTTTTCATGGTGGATTGTTTTTAGGCTCAGAATTTCAAAAACGATACCAAGGTTCCGGAGCAAGGCTAATTTTAGTATTTTCGAGTAAAATCTCCCGCAATGGAAAGTCAACTAGCCGCCCCGCGCCTTTCTGAAGCCGCCCAAGCCTACCAACGCAAGATGACCAAGCCCTTGGTGTTTTGGTTTGCCATGCTTCTCAAACTTCCCTCGGCGATTTTTTGGAGACTAAAGATTGAAAAACTCGACTCGGAAAGCTGCGAGGTAAGTATACCCTATTCTTGGAGGACCAAAAATCCATTCAGGTCCATCTACTTTGCGGCGCTAGCGGGTGCCGCGGAGCTGAGTACTGGTGCTCTGGGGCAGTTGGCCTTGGCAGGTCGGGGTGCTTTTAGTATGTTGGTGGTAGACTTCCGGGCTGAATATTTCAAAAAAGCCAACGCCAAAATTACGTTTTCTTGCAATCAGGGGGTGGAACTTTTTGATTTGATCAAGAGCTTAGAACCCGGCCAAACAGGAAAACTGACGATGGTCTCGACCGGAAAAAATCCCTCTGGGGAAACAGTGGCAAAATTCTTCGTCACCTGGTCTTTCAAGCGCAAAGCCTAATTACCCAGATAGGATTCAAGGCGGACAAATTCCTGTAAACTCGCCTCCACGCGCTCTTTCGGCCAATCCAGAAACTCGTGTTCCAGATGAAATTCGTTGAAGCGGACAATCATTTGGTCCCAATCCTCCCGATCCATACTGTAGGAGTCCATTAGCGCTTTTCGGATAGCTTCCGAATCAATGACTTCCAGGTATCCCTGTCGACGCCTGACCCACTCCAGCTTCTCCTCATATTTCCTCAGCTCTCTGTTTCTTTTGGTCAAAGAACTCAAAACCCCATACACCGCAAAACCAGGGGTAAGGTCAGCATTTTGCGCGATTCCTGCACTCACGCCGCTACTCAAACGGCGGGACCGCTCTGACTCATCTTCAGCCAGGTATAGTTTGCCGTCTTTGAATCGAAATCGATACGGCTCTGCATCTACCTGAAAAGTCGGAAGCAGACGAGCTTGGTCCTGAATCTGGAGTAAGAGGAAACGATCCTCTCCCAAAACAACCTGATGATCAATAAAGCCCGGAAAACTGAGTCGAAGTGTGTCTCCTTCCGCTCCATCCAAGGAAAAGTACCCCCTGGAATTAGTGGTGGTGGTGCCCTTTCCAGTAATCCCGACGGTGACGCCCTCTAAGTATTTTTTGTCAAAAGCATCCAGCACATTGCCCGAAAAGCTGGATTGGCCATTCGCACAAAAGACGACGCTGAAGAAAATCAAAAGAAAAACAAGGGCTCTCATTTCGAATGCAAAATACCTCATTGCCAGATGGACCGGAAACCAAAGCCATTAAAGTAACTTAAACACTATCGTGAAGTGGCAATGAAATCACCGCTTGCTTTCCCTATTTTCGCAGGATGAAATTCAGCCTGACCCGTATCGCTCCTACCCCTAGCGGATTTCTGCATTTGGGAAATGCCTTTTCCTTTCTAGTCACCAAGGCTTTGGCGGAAAAACATGGGGCTAAAATCCTGCTGCGAATCGACGACTTGGACAGGGAAAGATACCGCCCCGAGTACGTTGAGGACATCCTCGAGAGCTTGGATTTTCTGGAAATCAGAATTGACTTGGGACCAAAAAGCCTGACGGAGTTCGAAACTAAATGGTCCCAAATCCACAGGATGGGGAAATACGAAGCCGCTTTACAAACCCTGCGAGCAAGCGGAAAAGTCTTCGCTTGCGACTGCTCCCGAAAAAAAATCCAACAGCTGGATTCCTCCGGCTACTACCTGGGGCAATGTATTGACAGAAAACATTCGCTGGACAAGCCAGAAAGCGCTTGGAGATTAGACACCCAAGAGACTGATTTTGTCAAATTTATCGAGTATCCCGATCAAAAGAAAAGTGAGCTGATACCTCAGGATACGGCTTTTTATATCGTAAGAAAAAAAGACAGGCTTCCCGCCTATCATCTTACTTCGGTGGTGGATGATGTCCATTTTGGCGTGGATCTAATCGTAAGGGGAAGCGACTTATATAGCTCCACTGTGGCCCAGCTTGATCTCGCGAGAACAATCGGCGCCAATGAATTTTCTTCGGCCGTTTTTCACCATCATGGACTGATCAAAGGACCACAACGAGAAAAGCTTTCCAAATCAGAGGGAGCGACCTCTATCCAATACTTGAGAAAAGAAGGCAAAAAACTGCCTGAGGTCTTCGAACTCTTAGGTCAGTTGATGGGAGCAAAAATACCAGTGTCGGACTTCGCAAGTTTCAGAACCGCATTAAGCATTTAGAAAATGCTGGAAGATTTTTTCCCCAAAATGAAAAGGTCCAAGCCGGTAAGCTTGGACCTTTTTAATTCTTTGTATTAGAAGGGTACACTTAATTCGGATGCTCTACATAGCGCTCGAAGAATTCGACAATCCTTCCAATCCTATCCATTCTTCGTAGAATATTTCCCGAGCGGGAAAGTTCGTGTCCTTCATCTGGATAGCGCACGTATTCTACAGGCTTTCCGAGAATCTTTAAGCTTTTGTAAAGCAGTTCCGACTGCCTTACGCCCGTTCGGAGATCCACGTCTCCATGGAAAATCATCAAGGGCGTTTGGATATTTTGCACGTAGGTCTGCGGGCTATTGTAGTCCAGAATTTCTTTTACCCCCTCTTCCCAAGGATAGCCAAAGTAGTTAGGCACCAGTCTCCAGGCATTCCCCTCCCCCATGAAGAAGGTCAGATCATAAACTCCCCTCTGGGTAAGCGCAGCCTTGAAGCGATGGTCATGGCCGACGATCCATGCCGTCAGATAGCCTGCGTAAGATCCTCCAGTGAGGACCAGTTGATCTTTATCTATCCATTCGTATTCCTCCACTGCTTTGTCCAATGCCTTCAATACGTCTTTTGCGGGACCATCGCCCCAATCCCGGTAGTTGCCGCGCTGAAAGTCTTTGCCATAGCCTCCGCTACCACGAGGATTGGCGTAGACAATTCCATAGCCCCGGCCTGCCAACACCTGAAACTCGTGCCACATGCTGGATTCGCCAGGCCCCCACATGGCAGTAGGGCCACCGTGCATCTCCAGAACGGTCGGATATTCGCTCCCACTCTCCATGCCAAAAGGCGGCATCACCCAATAGTCGATTGTGAAGCCATCCTGCTGAAACTGGTGGGCTTCCGGCTCGGATACCCAGCGCTCAGCGAGCCAGGGTGTATTGAACTGGGTGAGCATTTTCTCCCCTTTTCCACTCAAATCAGACACATAAAGCTCACTGGGATCGGCCACTTTCGTCAAAGCGTACACAAGCTGGTCTCCATGAATGTCAAAACCGCTGACTCCGACCGGTCCAGAAACCACCTCGGTGGTCTTCCCACTGCCGACCTCACTTTTGTATAGCGTCACGCCGCCTTGGTTTGGTCCAGCAAAATAGATGGCTTTGCTGTCGTCAGACCACTTCGCCCCTCCGACTCTTCTGTCCAACTTCTCGGTAAACCACTTGAGACCACTCCCATCAGGGTTTACCACGCCAATCAAACTCTGGTTGAAGGATCGGTCCTCGGTATTTTGACCCGACACCATGACCAACTTGCCATCAGGGGAAAAAGTGGCTTCTGAAAACCGGTGTTTATCCAGCGTGAGAAACACCGAGGCGGTCTGGTCGGCCACCGAAATCTTATAAATATCCGAATCCAGCTCAAATGTCATGTCGGGATGCTCGTCAGTCTTCACGCTTGTTGCCAGGATAAAAGTCCCATCCGGTGACCAAGAGCCGCTGCCAAAATTCTGGTAGCCTGAAGTCAGCGGGGTGCTTTTTTTTGTAGCCACATCAACCATTCCAAGATGGCGGAAACTGATTTCGGTAGACAAGCCACGCTCTCCTAGAAAATTCAGACGGTCGATGACTCTAGGATTGTTTTTGGAGGCATTTTTCGCCAGCCAAGCGCGAAGCTCAGCTACGCTTCCATCCATGTTGGGCTTAGTCTCTTCTTTTGCCAAGCCTTCCTTGATCGCAGCATAGTTGGGTTCATCCCCATAGCTACGACCCGGCCTGGGATTGGGCCAAGCCGGCTTTTCTTCCATGGCCCACAGCGGGGTGGAAAAGGAGAAAAGTATTTTCTTTCCGTCAGGAGACCAGACCGGCGAGGAAGCGCCGTTTTTCTCGGAAGTTAGGACCTGTGCCTCGCCCCCATCCAGCGGTAAAATCCAGATTTGTGGCTTACCTTCCCAAGCTTTTGTAAAAGCCAGACTTTTGCCGTCCGGTGAAAGAGCAAACCCCGAGAGGTCATAGCTGGGACTGTTGAGCACCTGCAACTGCTCGGGATCAGAGAGCTTAAGTCTTACGACTTGGCTTTTATAGTCATACTCTCCTTCTTTTCCGGCCTCCATGAAGCTTTTCACAAAAATCACCTGGCCGTCGGGCGTGATCTCCGGATCACTGACAGTCACGATTTTGGTCAAATCACTTAGCTGAACCGGCTTTTTCTCCTGTGCTACCGCATAAGTGAAGCAAAACAGGAAGACCGGCAAAAGTAAAATTCTTTGGTGTATCATAAATATAGGTCTAGTTGATGGTCTATATGATCTATTGAATCTAAGCCAAAGTGGTGGATGGGAAAAACATTTCGTGTGGGACCGGAAAATTCTTCCAATACAGGTGTATAATCCTGTTCTAACGGAAGTGAAACCAGGATTACCTGGCAAAGGTGTTTTCCACCATTTGCCACTCAAATCAAAAATGGTTCAAGCGCGAGCACCTGAACCATTTGACAACCGAATAATCTCTATCAGTATTTAGCTGGTTGGTCAGGCGCCACCGCCGACTTCTGGATAAACTGGCGAATGTCTTCATTGGATGTCGCCAAATCTTCCGCACGTAAGTACATCATATGGCCGGAACGATAGCCTTTGAAATCGATCCTGTCCTTCATCTTCCCGTTTGGATCGATGTGCCAGGTGCTGTATTTGGCATTGAAGTAGTCTGTTCCCCCGTCATAGTATCCCGATTGAACCATGAGGTGGAGATATGGATTTTGACGCATCGCGGTACCCAAATCATAGCCAGTGGTTTCGTTGCTTCGATCCCAAGGATGGACGGGACCAAAGAGGTTGTAGGTCAGATCGGTGTTGAATTTGAGCGTATTCTTCGCATATATTTGGAATGCCGGAGCAAAAGCATGGTTCCAGCTAGTAAGCGCTGGATCAAAATCATACCGATCTCCGCCTTCCATGCGGTCAAATCCCTTGTAGCGGCTGTCGAGTCGGCCCACTGTCATGCCATCCCGCTCCCTCAGCAGCTCTTTCCAAAAAAAGCTGGTCGGTACCATCAGGTTATATTGCAATATGGCTTCCTTGCTCAATCCAGAATAGTAGGCCATTTTGGTGACAATGGCATCCCTTTCGGTATCGGAAAGCATCCCGCCCTTGGTCATCGCAGGGAGAACCTCGTTAATTGCAAAAGGCTCCACGATCCCAAGGAGTTCGTCGAGATCTTTGCTTTGTAGATCGGCTGGTAAAGCCTTGTGATACCAAGCTGTCGCCGCGTAGTAAGGCCAATAATTTGCCATTTTCACTGGGCCCTCGCGTTCGATTCCCATATCAGTCGGGGATACCAAGATCACTCCATTGAAATACATCCAATGGGCATTTTGCAGCTGGGAAACTAAGCCAGCGACCCGCGTCGTACCATAGCTCTCCCCGATCAGGTATTTTGGAGAGGCCCAGCGATTCGCTCTTGTCACGAACGTGTTTACCCAATCAGCCAAATATTTGATGTCGGCATTGATACCAAAAAAAGTCGCCTTGGGTGTATCTTCTTTGATCATTCGGGAATAGCCTGTGTTGACCGGATCCACATAGACGATGTCTGCCACGTCCAGGATAGAATGTGGGTTGGACTTGGTGCCATAGGGCTGTACAGGATAGCCCTCATCGTCGATATTGAGGATAACTGGGCCTGTATAGGCCAAGTGCATCCAGATCGATGCCGATCCCGGACCACCGTTGAAGCTGATGACTAATGGGCGCTTGGCCTTGTCGCTTACGTCTGTCCTTTCGTAATAGGTGTAGAAAAGCGATGCGATTGGCTCTCCCTTCTCATCCCAGACTGGCTGGGTGCCGGCGGTAGCTTTATAGGGAACGCGCTTTCCCTTAATGGTGACCTCTGCGGTGGTTTCAACCTTGGTTTCAACTTCTATTTTTCGCTCTGTCTGCGACCAGGCCAATCCGTAGCACAAGAGCAACAACATGCTCAGGTAGATTTTCTTCATAAGGTGTGGTTTCTAAGTTTATTCAAAAATTAAGCAGGAATGCCGACTAGTCACAGCGCTTTTTACAGGAGCGGGCATTCTCACCGCTTTTCTCCGTTGCTTGACCCGATCAATTTGGCGATTACCACCGCAGGATAGAGAATCCCGGTCGTTGAAAGCATTACCGCCAGCATCTTGGACATGATGTTCACCGGTGTATAGTCCCCGAATCCTACCGTTGTAAGCGACACCAGACTGAAGTAGATGTAGGCAGAGAAGTCCTGATCCACACCGCGTAGTTCTTTGGCGGCGACCTGTCCTCCCACACCGGATATAGATGAACCAATGCCGATCTGAATCAGCTCCAAGGCAAAAGCCCCCAAAATTGCAACCAGAAGATAGACGTTGATCGCCCCAATGATTCGGTAAAGATTGATTTCATAGTCTCGAAATAAAAGCCTGATGTTTAGAAATATGAATACGATCATATTAAACAATCCCACGAGCCTCTCCAGGAAATAGAATTCGACCGGAAGCTCACTAAACCTAAGGATCCTTAGCACGAGTTGGGCGAAGAAAAGAAGGGTGGTGAGCATGACCAAAAACCTGTTGTCCGACGACCAGATCCCGGTAAAAAAGAGGAACATAAACACCACGTTGACAAAGAGCATACTGACGTGCTCATAGTCTATTAGGATGGGAAGTACAAAAACGGTAAAGACCAATGCAACGAGCAAGACCACGAAACTGGCGTCATTCAACCAGTAGTCCGTAATCCGCTTGATAACTTTTCTCACGCGTTGGGTTCTCGAAACCGGCCTTGACTGCATAGAATTCAGGAAAATTCCAGGGTTCCAACCAAAACTTTCACCGCACTACCACTGATCAGCACCCTATCGTCATGCTTTTCCAGCAGAAGTTCCCCACCACGAGTGCTCGCCTGAAAAGCCTTGAATTGGGTCTTACCCGTTTTTTGGTTCCAGTAATCAACCAGAGCGCAATGGACGAAACCAGTAACTGGATCCTCGTTGATACCCACGTTTGGTCCAAAGAAGCGGCTCACCATATCGTATTCTCCGTCACCCTTTGCTGTGATCACGAATCCGAGCTCGCTGTTTTCGGCGATTTCCCCAAAATCCGGAATAAACTCGCGAACGACCGTTTCGCTTTCCAGTTCAAAAATCCAAGTTCTCTTCAGCTGGGCAGCATGGACTATCTTATTGCCAAACAGCTCCGAGCTGAATCGAGGATGGGTATCGACAAAAGTCGGAATCAGGGGAAAATCCATTGTGAGCCTTCCTTCCGTATTTCTCACCCGCAACTCTCCGCTTCGAGTTTGGAAACGGATCACCTCCAGGCCGTCCGCCCAGCCTGACTGGATCATCCAAAAAGCCGAAGCCAAGGTGGCATGGCCGCAAAGGTCAATCTCGACCGTGGGAGTAAACCATCTTAAGGAAAACAGCCCTTGCTCTCCGGTTCCCTTGACAAATGCTGTCTCGCTGAGGTTCATCTCCATAGCGATTGCCTGCATTTGTTGTTCGGAAAGATCGTCATACAGGAGGCAAACAGCCGCAGGGTTTCCGGAAAAAGCCCTTTCGGTAAACGCGTCAATAATTGCTATCGGAATCTGCATTGCTCAGTACCTTTCTTTGAGGATATTGATGTGATGGATGAAATGGCCTGGTATGATCCAAAGCAAGGATCTTGGGGAAATTGGGTTTCCGTTGGCGTTGCCCACATTGTCCAGCACCGATTCATCCATCGTCATAAGCAAGGTGGTCAAGGCCTTTCTTTCGGCTTCGAAATCGGCAAGAAGCAATTCGGTCGGAACCTTGGCATATCCTGCATTGACCACGTAGGGATCTTGGTCAAAACCTGGAAGAGAATTTTGGTCTCCCCGAGAAAAACAGAGCGCCCGGAAGGTCATAATTCGATCCGTGTCGATGATATGGCCTAGAATTTCCTTCGGCGTCCATTTCCCAAGTTCGTAGGCCAAGGTATCCCAACCCTTTTCTTTGGACTGGAACAGTTCACGTATTTCATTGACCTGGCGAAGTATCAGCTCCAAATAGTTCTCTTCGGAAACTTTGGAAATATAGGTGTGATAAAAAGAAGGATAAGTCCCGGTTTGGGGCAGTGCAAAGCTGTTCATATAAAATATGCTTGGGTTTAGGGCTATTCGGATAAATTTAGGGTTAAGGTTAAAACCAAACTACTATGCACAAAATTTTATTCACCCTTTTTCTAGTGCCCATCCTCTGGACGGCAGATGCCCAGACCGTTGTCCATAGAAATCCAGAAATCGAAAAACTGGTCGCAGAGGTGTCCTCGGATTCTCTCAAAAAATACATCCATGACTTGGCTGCTTTCAACACCAGACATACACTAAGCAAAGACGAAAAAAACGGGATGCCTGCAGCACAGCGCTATGTTTTGTCCAAGTTCAATTCCTTTGTGAATGCTTCAGGCGGTCGCATGACGGCAAAAATTGAAAACTTCACTATCCCGGCAGACGGACGCCGGATCACGGCAGACTCGGAAGTCGCCAATGTGATCGCTACGCTAAAGGGCGTCAACACTGCGGATGACCGTATTTTCATTGTCTCCGGCCACTTGGATTCCAGGAACAAAGATGTGATGGATGCTACCGGCGGCGCCCCGGGTGCGAACGACGATGGCAGTGGAGTTGCCGCCGTTATGGAATTGGCGAGGGTGATGGCAAAGTCGGAATTTTCCGCAACTGTGATGTTTGTCGCATTTACAGGGGAAGAGCAGGGACTAAAAGGCGCTAGCTACCTCGCTGACAAAGCCAAGGCTGAAGGATGGAACATCGCCGGCGTCCTCAACAACGACATTATTGGAAATAGCAACTCCTCGGAAACCCTCATCAGCGACAATACGAAGGTGAGGATTTTCTCAGAAACCATCCCCCTTGCGGAGACAGAACAGGAAGCTGCTGCCCGCAGGTCTTCTGGTGCCGAAAACGACAGCAAATCTCGGCAGCTTGCTCGCTACATCAAGGAAGTCGGCGAGCGCTACGTGGATCAAATGGAGGTCAAGCTGATCTACCGAATGGACCGTTTTCTCAGAGGCGGCGATCAAACTCCCTTTTTGAGGAATGGATTTGCAGCCATCCGCGTATCCGAAATGAACGAAAACTTCCTCCACCAGCATGAAAATGTAAGGGTGGAAAACGGCATTCAATACGGCGACCTCCCGGAATTCATGGATTTCGAATACTTGAGGAAAGTGTCAGCGGTCAACCTCGCCGCAGCGGCTTCGCTTGCAAACTCTGCCGGAGCACCCGAAGACGTCCGGATCAGCGTGCAGGGATTGAGCAACAAATCCACCTTATTTTGGAAAGCCCCAACTATCGGAAAAGTAAAAGGATACTATGTCTTAATGCGCGAGACTTCCGCGCCTATGTGGGAGAAAAAGTTTTTCACCACGGAGACCACACTGACCCTGCCCTACTCCAAGGACAACTATTTCTTTGCCGTACAATCAGTCACCGACGCAGGCGCGGAAAGTTTAGCGGTGTTTCCCCTGCCAGCTTCCAGATAAGGCAGCTGGGTTAAATTAAACCAATTTCAAATTCTATTCGAAAAGCTACGGCCGGGAATGGAAAAAGCCCCGATTTCGTTAAGTTTAAGTATCTAATTTTATCAACTATGAAACAGAAAGAAATCGTAACGCTTCAGCGTTCCCTGCTGCCGGATACCGAGGCTTTGCTCAATAAACAGGTGGAAATGGAAGGCAAATCCTCCGCATACTACCTCTCGATGGCTTCTTGGTGCCACATGATGGGCTATGCCAATGCTGCCAAGTACCTGTACACCCATGCGGACGAAGAGCGCATGCACATGATGAAGATCTTCCAATACGTAAACGAAGCCGGAGGGCACGCCATACAGCCGGAGATCACGGGCATCCGCCACAATTTCAACTCACTACGGGAAGTGTTTGAATTGATCTTGGAGCACGAAATCAAGGTGACCAAATCCATCAACAACATAGTGGACCATGCCTTTTCTGTAAAGGATTTCGCCACCTTCAGCTTTATGCAATGGTATGTGACTGAGCAAAGGGAGGAAGAGACCATGTCCCGCAGAGCACTTGAACTATTTGAAATCATCGGCGAGGAAGGCGTCGGACTCTGGACCATCGACCAAGAACTGGGCAAGCTGCACGCCGCAGCTGATACAGGCGCCTAGAACATCCGGGACATCAGTGGACTAAAAAGCCCCAAGACTTTATAGCTCTTGGGGCTTTAAACATTTGAATGAAAGATTCATCACTACTTGACCATACTCACATATTGCTAATTTTCAATACTTTAGATAGATATATCTCAACTATCGATTTTAGCATCCTCCACCAGTTTCACGGCCATCACTTCCTCCTCAGTCACATTGAAAAATTCCCGGTGGACATTGAATTCAGGTTCATCGCCCAATGGATGCTTGGCGACGTAGGTGCCGTCCTCCTGCATCACGTAGGAGTTGACATTGTCCTTAAGGTTGTAGGATAGGATATTCATCAGCTGCTTTTCGAGTAGAGGCGACTCCACCTTGAAGAGGGATTCCAGTCTTTTGTCAAAGCTTCTTACCATCATGTCCGCACTTCCCGAGTAGGTCCTTGTATTGCCATTGTTGTAGAAATGGTAGATTCTGCTGTGTTCCAGGAAGTCGCCTACTATGGAAAGGACCTGTATGTTTTCACTTAAACCAGGCCTTCCAGGCCTCAGGCAACAAATGCCCCGCACAATGAGTTTGATGGTGACGCCGGACTGGGATGCGCGATACAGCGCATAGATGGTCTCGGAGTCTTCCAGTGAATTTACCTTGATAAAGATTCCCGCGGGTTGTCCGTTTCTCGCATTCTCCGCCTCTTCCTCGATGTACTGAATCAGCTGTTTTCGCATGTCGCGCGGAGCAGTGATCAGATTGCGATAGGTGCTGGGTACAGAATGCCCGGTGATGACATTAAAGAATTCGGAGACATCGTTGGCCAAGGTCTCATTGGTCGTCAGGAGGCCAATATCCGTATAGAGTCGAGCTGTGTCCTCGTTGTAGTTTCCGGAGCCGAGATGGACGTAGCGGGTGATTTCCGAGTCGTCCTTCTTCACGATCAGCAGCAGCTTGGTGTGGGTTTTCACGTTCGAAATCCCATAAATCACAAAGCAACCCGCCTTTTGGAGCCTCTTGGCCTCTCGGATGTTGTTTTCCTCGTCAAATCGCGCTTTGACCTCAAAAAGCACCGAAACGTGTTTTCCGTTTTCCGCTGCGCGGAGAAGCGTTTTGGTAATCCGGCTCTCCTTTGCCAAACGGTAGATCGTCATTTTGATCGCCATCACATCCGGATCGTCCGCTGCCTTCTCGATCAAATCGAGGATGGAATCGATGTTGTTGTATGGATGGTGGAGCAGGATATCCTTCTCCTTCAGTATCTCAAAGATATCCGCCGTGCCTTCCTCGGGATAGGACACCGGTTTGACGGGCTCGGGATTTTGGGGAAGCCGCTCGCGAAAGCGCTTGTTGCCGACGATCTGCCAAAGCCCGGTGAAGTCAATCATGCTGGATCTTTTGACCAAATAGACCGAGTCTGGCCGGAGGTTCCATCTTTCCAAAAGTGAATTCAGCATCCATTTGGAATAGCCCTCCTCGATTTCGATACGGACCACCCGCCCGGTTTTTCGCTCCATGAGCTTACGCTTCACCTCTTCGAGAAAATTCGCGTCCATGTCTTCACTTTCCTCAAGGGAAAAATCCCCGTTTCGGGTAATCCTGAACAAGGTGATGGATTCGATTTCCACGTTTCTGAAGAGAGAGACAATATTTTCCCGAATCACCTCTTCTATGGGCACGAGCGTCAGGGAATTCTCCCGCTCCAGTTCAAAAAACCGTGGGATGTTGGCGGGAATCTGCACAAAACTCATCTTGCGCATATCCTTTCGCTCCCCCGGACTGGTCGTGACCACACCGAACACGAGGAGCTTGTTCATCAGAATGGGAAAGGTACGATAGCCGTCATAGACCATCGGTGTCAGCATAGGATAGATGGCTTTGTGAAAATACTGCCGCACTTTTTCCTGCTCCTCAGCGGTCAGCTTCGATACATTGCAGACGGTGATGCCTTCCTCGTGAAGTCCGGGAAGAATCACTTTTGTAAAATGCTCGTGCTGATCTTGGTGAAATTGCTGGCAATCCTTCATCAGTTTTGCCTTGAAAGGATCTTCCCTGAGTCCGGAATAGTCTATTCGCTCCTTGTCATAGTCCAGGTAATTGTACAGTGAGCCAACCCGGATCATAAAAAATTCATCCAAGTTGGACGCTGTAATTGCCAGAAATTTAAGTTTTTCGAAAATTGAGCGGTGTGCTTTCTTGGACTGGTCCAGTACACGCACGTTGAATTTCACCCAGCTCAGATCTCGGCTGACCAGATCACTCTTTTGAATTACGGATTCGTATTTGTCCCCAACAGTCAACTTGTTCATACAAAATCAAAATAAAACTCGCATAGATATTTTGGGAAAATCAAAATTACTCAAAAAAAGGGGCCTAAAAAGCCCCTTTTTCGTTAGGTGTCGATCTTCGCGTACTTTGCGTTTTTCTCTATAAAATCCCGGCGTGGAGCTACTTCGTCGCCCATCAGCATGCTGAACAGGTGGTCAGCTTCGGCAGCGGACTCGATGTTTACTTGTTTGATTGACCTCACATTTGGATCCATCGTCGTCGTCCACAATTGCTCTGGGTTCATCTCCCCGAGACCCTTGTATCGCTGTATGCCCACACTATCCTCTCGGCCATCCTTCGCCATTTCGGCCGTCAAGGCCTTTCTTTCTTCCTCTGTCCAGCAATAACGCTCATCCTTACCCCGCTTCAAGAGATACAAAGGCGGCAAAGCAATGTACACATAGCCATGCTCGATCAGCGGTCTCATGTATCGGAAAAACAGGGTCAAGATCAGCGTGCGGATGTGGGATCCGTCAATGTCGGCATCCGTCATGATGATGATCTTGTGATATCTGAGTCCGGAAAGGTCAAGTTCCTTGTCATCGTTGGCAGTGCCAAACTTCACTCCAAGTGCAGTCAGAATATTCTTGATTTCCTCGTTGTCGTAGATTTTGTGCTCATGGGCTTTCTCCACGTTGAGGATTTTACCCTTGAGCGGCAGAATGGCCTGGAAATCCCGGTCTCGTCCCTGCTTTGCAGATCCCCCCGCCGAGTCCCCTTCCACTAGGTAAAGCTCACAGATAGTCGGATCGGAGTTAGCACAGTCGGCAAGTTTACCAGGAAGGCCTCCGCCTCCCAAGACGCTTTTTCGCTGGACCATCTCACGGGCTTTTCTTGCCGCATGACGCGCCTGTGCCGCAAGGATCACCTTGCCCACAATAGTCTTGGCTTCCTTCGGATGCTCTTCCAACCAGCTTTGCAGGGTATCTGAAACTGCACTGTCCACCGCACCAACGACATCAGAGTTACCCAGTTTGGTCTTGGTTTGGCCTTCAAACTGCGGCTCTGCGACCTTGACGGAAATAACGGCTGTCAAACCCTCCCGGAAATCGTCCCCGGAAACCTCCAACTTCAACTTGTCCAGCATCCCTGATTTGTCCGCGTAGGATTTCAACGTCCTTGTGAGGGCCCTTCTGAAGCCTGTCACGTGCGTTCCACCCTCGTAGGTATTAATGGTATTCACGTAGGAAACCACATTTTCCGCATAGGAACTGTTGTAGTTCATCGCTACTTGCACCGGCACTCCATTTTGCTCCGACTCGATATAGATTGGATAGTCGATGATTTTTTCCCGGGTCTCGTCCAGATACTGTACAAATTCTACCAGACCACCCTCGGAATAAAACACGTCCTCCTTTGGCTTCCCGTCCTCTACTTCCCTCAGGTCCGTCAGCGTGATCTTGATGCCGGCGTTGAGGAAAGACATTTCTCTTAGACGGTTGGCGATGGTTTCATATTTGTACTCCGTCGCGATAAAGATGCTCGCGTCCGGCTTGAAATGGATGATCGTTCCGCGTTTATCTGTAGTTCCGATCTGTCGTGCGGGATATTGGGGCACGCCGATCTTGAATTCCTGCTCGAAAATAACCCCATTGCGGTGCACGGTCGCTTTCAAGTCAGTGGAAAGTGCGTTCACGCAGGAAACGCCCACACCATGTAGACCTCCCGACACTTTGTAGGTGTCCTTGTCGAATTTACCGCCGGCGTGGAGTACCGTCAATACAACCTCCAAAGCTGATTTTTTTTCCTTTGGGTGCATGTCGGTTGGGATGCCCCGGCCATTGTCTTCAACTGTGATGGAATTGTCTTCGTGGACAGTGACGTGAATGGTGTCGCAGTGCCCGGCGAGCGCTTCGTCAATCGAGTTGTCGACTACCTCCCAAATGAGATGGTGGAGACCCTTGATGCCGATATCACCGATGTACATCGCGGGACGCTTTCTTACCGCTTCCAGACCTTCTAATATCTGGATGTTATCCGCTGAGTAATCCGCGGATTTCTTATCTTTTTCTTCACTCATATTTTTTGGAAAAAACCCTCAAAACGGGCTTAGAATGGTGATTTTGTCTTCAATTTTAGATTCCGCAAGTTAGGCAAAAAAAGTCACTTATCCCAGCTTCGCAGCAAAGTAGGTTTGGCACGTTTCCCCTGAAAAAAAATCGGACGTAGCGGATGACTGCAATCAATATTGCCGGGTACTCAACATCACAAGGGTACACGCGGGTAGAACTTCGATGCCAGCTTCCTTGGCCTGGGCGAAAAAAGTGGGATTTTCCGTTCCGGGATTGAAAATAATCCGCTTGGGCTGTAGGCCCACCAAATAGTCTATCCACTCCTCCTGATGAGCAGGACCGATGTAGAGCGTGATGGTGTCGATGCCCTCTATTTCGGGCTTGGTTCTCAGATCTACAATTTCACGCCCAAAAACTTCCCCCTGCTTGATGCCGATTGGTACGAAGTCTACTCCCCTCTCCGAAAACATTTTTGCAGCGAGATAGGCATATCGGGAAGGATCAGGCGTAGCGCCGACAAGAAGGGTCTTTTTCATTCTTGATGGTTTCTTTTCCCGAACGTCCTATCTCGGACAAATGTATCCATATGTCGGTGTTTCTTGCTTTCGTAAATGTCCGCCAGCGTGATCATGATTCCGGTTTCTTCCACATCGCCAAACTCGTCGTTGAGCGCGGTGCCGAAGGTTCTCATCGTTGGAGAAAGGTTCATATAGGTATTGATCAGCGGGGGAATATTCTCACCAAGAGATCTGATCCTGCTATTAAGGAATTTATAGCCCTCTTTGTAGTCTAGGTTTTCAAATGGATTTGGTCGGGAAAAGATATCGGTTTCATACGTCAACCTTATATTTTCCTTTGGCTTCACGAGACCCTCATGATCTGGAAAGTAATGATTCATGAAGTAAAGCAATAAATCCCTTCCTTCCCGATTGTAGTGGGGATACATCGTCACCTTTCCAAAAAGATACTTAACGTCTGGATTGAGCAGCACGACTGCCCCCAGTCCGTCCCAAAGATTATCCAGGCTGAAGAGTCCTTTCCGGTTGTCGAGGCTAGGTTGGTACTTGGGCTGTACGAATGACCTGCCCAGTTCCAAGGTGTAAGGTATGTAATCTCTAACGAATGTCTCCGAAAAGTCGAAGAGATGGGTAGTGGAAAGATGAAGAGATCCGTCGGGATTGATGGCGTTTTTGCACATGATCACCCGATATCCAGCCACGATCTCCTCGTCTTCAGGGTTCCAAGTGATCAATTGATCGTAGCACTTTTCGCAGGTGTCATTTTCGTCCAGATCCAGCTCCATTCCCGTGCCGCCGCCAGCTGCACGGAAGGTCAATTCCCGCAATCGGCCGATTTCCTGCACGACATTAGGCGCATTATGATGGTTTACCAGGTATACCAAGTTGTCTCCATTGTTGGTATACCGGAGAAAACGCTCAGGAGTCAGTTCTCTTTTCAATAGACTGCGATCTACTGCTGATATAATCGGCATTTCACTATACATGTCCTTCTCCCAGTTTATATACCAAGCCCTTTATATATTCGGCCCATTGCATCTCTGTCTTTTCCGAGGTAAACGTATCGGGCGACAGAGGTTTTCCCACCCGAATTTCGACTTTTTTTCCTCTCTGCTTGTACATTTCGTCGACTAGCCAAAACATTTCGATATTGGCTTTGATGCCAATCTTCTTTCGCAAGTTGGCAAGATTGTAAAAAAACCCAGAATTCCTCCCTTCTATATGGCAGGGCAAAACATCCAGCCTGTATTTTTTCGCTTTCGAGATAAAGCTCTTCCTCCATTGCAAATCCCTGATCACCCCCTCCTGCTTTCTGGACACGAGTCCGGCCGGAAAAATCAACACCGCGTGTCCGTTGGCATAGGCTTCCTCGATCCTCAGGTTGGCGGTCTTGGAATTTGCCCCATGCTTGTTGACCGGTACGAAGATCGGCTCAAAATTGTCAAAGCTCATCAGGAGGTCGTTGACCAGGAAACGGACGTCCGGCCTGATCTTGCCCACCGCATGCATGAATGCTATTCCGTCCATTCCGCCCAAGGGATGGTTTGAAGCCAAGATTATACCACCCGATGCGGGGATGTTTTCCGCCCCGATTAGCTTTACGTCCATTCCGAACTCGGCGATCAAGGCTTCGGCGAAATCCAGTCCTTTTTTGTCCAGATGCTTGTTCAAAACCGAATTAAGCCACTCCTCATGGGTCACGCGCTTGATGTAACCCAGCAAAAATTCTGGCATCCATTTGAGGATTTTGGGATTCTTGGAATGGATGGCTTTTTCGATATCGATAAATTTCTTTGACATAGGGTCAAAAAATCGTGGAGCACAATTTAAAATCGAAGGAAAAACGGAAATTTTCACAACGGCTTGCTTCAAAAGTACAAAAAATAAGCCTTTGCCTACCGTCTGGGTAGGATATGAGAATTAGTTTCCTGAAAACCAACAACGTAGATTTTTGGCTTACCTACAAAGCTGAGAATAACGGCCAATACCGCCTTTAACTAGTCGTAGGGTAGCTTGCTCGCCAATTATATCTATTTTTACCGCAATGAAAGAAACTATCCTCTCCCTCTGCCCCGGCCCTTGGAGCGACTATGAACTGATCGACACTGGCGGCTTCGAAAAACTCGAGCGCTTCGGAAAATTCATCCTCAGCCGCCCAGAGCCACAGGCTATCTGGGACAAGAGCCTCGCGGACTCAGAATGGAGAAAACTCGCGCACGCGCATTTTGCCAAGGAAAAAAACAACCCGGAAAAAGGACAATGGCAACAGCTCAAAGCTATGCCTCACAACTGGTCCATTGGCTATCAAAATGCCGACGGGCTGAAGCTGACATTGAATCTCGCCCAGACTTCCTTCAAACATATTGGCTTGTTTCCAGAGCAGGCAGTCAATTGGGATTATCTATTTCGAAAAATCAAGGCTTTTCCCGGCCAGAAACCAAAGGTGCTAAACCTGTTTGCCTACACCGGGGCCGCTTCGGTGGCCTGTCGCGCCGCCGGAGCGGAAGTCACCCATCTCGACTCAGTGAAACAAGTTGTTTCCTGGTCCAAACATAACATGGAGTCGTCCAATCTGGACGGCATACGATGGATCGTGGACGATGCGATGAAATTCATCAAAAGAGAGGCACGCCGAGGAAATGTCTACCAGGGCATCATCCTCGACCCTCCCGCTTACGGCCGTGGCCCTGTGGGTGAAAAGTGGATTCTAGAGGAGCAGATCAATGAAATGCTCAAAACCTGCGCGGAAATCCTAGATCCCAAAGATCATTTTCTACTTCTCAACATGTATTCACTGAGCTTTTCTTCCCTGATCGCCGCCAACCTTATCCGTTCCAACTTTCGTAGGGTGGAAAACGCCGAACAAGGGGAACTTTACCTCGAGGAAAAGCAGGGAAAAAAGCTTCCCTTGGGCATTTTCTTCCGGTTCTCGAGTTTTTGACCTTGATTAAACAATCATGAACAATCGCCAGATCTTCCTGTCCAACCTTGCGCAAACAACGGATTTTCCGCTGCTGATCGAGGTGGAAAAAGCCGAAGGAATCCATCTTCATGGACCTAATGGAGAGAAATACATTGACTTGATCTCGGGAATTGGGGTGAGCAATGTGGGCCATCGGCATCCGAAAGTCATAGATGCTATCCAATCCCAATTGGACAAATACCTGCACCTGATGGTGTATGGGGAATATGTGCAGACACCGCAGACACATCTTGCTAGGGCGCTTTGCGACACGCTTCCACCCCAGCTCGACAATGTATACCTAGTCAACAGCGGTTCTGAAGCGGTGGAGGGTGCCCTCAAGCTAGCCAAGCGATTCACCGGACGCAGGGAAATCATTTCCTGCGTCAATGCCTATCATGGAAGTAGCCATGGATCGCTGAGCGTGGGAGGCAACGAGATTTTCAAGCGTGCCTATCGTCCTCTGCTACCGGGAATCAGCCATATCCACTACGGCAATCCAAACGATTTGGAGAAAATCACGGAACAAACCGCCGCAGTCATCATGGAAACCATCCAAGGCGAGGCCGGGATCCGTGTCGCAGACCGGGACTATTTTAAAGCCTTGCGAAAAAACTGCGACGAAACGGGGACTTTGCTTATCCTGGATGAGATTCAGGCGGGCTTTGGCCGAACGGGCAGGTTTTGGGCGTTTGAGCATTTTGACATCGTGCCCGATGTGGTGGTTTGCGCCAAGGGAATGGGAGGAGGAATGCCTATAGGAGCTTTTATCGCTAACAAGGAAGTCATGGGCGTTTTCAAAAACAATCCCCTTCTCGGCCATATCACGACATTTGGAGGGCATCCGGTGAGTGCAGCAGCTTCTTTGGCTACTGTTCAAATTTTGCAAGAGGAAAAACTTATCCAACAGGTGGAATCAAAAGCGGAGCTTTTCAAAAGCTTGTTGGTCAATCCCAAGATCAAAGGCATTCGAAACAAAGGCCTGATGATGGCGGTGGAATTTGAGTCATTCGACGTACTAAAGCCCATCATTGACCGGGCTATCGAGTTAGGAGTCATCACGGACTGGTTCTTATTTTGCGATGATTCCATGCGGATCGCACCGCCATTGATCATCTCTGAGGCCCAAATACAGGAAGTGTGTAGCATTATCCTACAGGCAATTGAAGAAGCCTAGCCCACTGTAATCCTACGGATACCAAACTATAGTTCCATCAAAACGGTTTAGTAAGCATGAAAAAACAAGAGCCAAAAAACTACCAAGTCTCCAAATCGGAAGCCGAATGGAAGGAGCAGCTTGATCCCCAATCCTTTCATGTGCTCCGCGAAAAAGGAACCGAGCGTCCCTTCACAGGTCAATATTATCTCAACAAAGCGACGGGAATATATGAATGCAAGGCTTGCGGAAACGAGATTTTCCACTCATCCAAAAAGTACGATAGCGGTTGCGGATGGCCAAGCTTCACCGAGCCGGTCAGCCCTGAGGCAATCGACGTGAAGATGGACTATAGCCACTTTATGGTGCGGGAGGAAATCCTCTGCGGCAAGTGTGGCGGACACTTAGGCCATCGCTTCCCTGACGGTCCAAAAGACCAAGGCGGCATCCGCTACTGCATCAATTCGCTAAGCATGGATTTCAAAAAAGAATAGGTAAATGCAAAGTCGGGAAACGGGGACAAGTAAATGCTCCCATTTCCCTTCTTGTTTCAGAAGCTTGACTCTCGCCCTCAATTCCGAAACGTCTGGTTTCATTTCCCAATTCACACAATACCCTTTTCAGGATGCCTGCCGGTCACAGTCCGGCCAAAGACTTTCATCTCTTCGATTTGGGCGTTCATATTGCCGTCTGGGTAGATGCAGGGACCAATACCCGCTTCTTTTTTCTTATAGTCTAGATAGCCAACGACAATCGGAACGTTAGCTTCCAGCGCGATATGATAAAATCCTGATTTCCATTTTTTTACAGCACTCCGAGTACCCTCTGGAGTGACCATAATGACTAGTTCGTCTCGCTCATTGAGCATCCTCACCATTGCCTCGGTGTAGGTTTGTTTTCTTCCTCCCGGTATCCGCTTGCGATCGATGGCAATCGCGCCCAGCCCACTCAAAAGCCAACCCAAAGGACCAACCATGACTTCCTTTTTGATCGTAAACCGCACCGGAATATCCATCAAAAAAAACGCTGCCCGAGCGTATAGGATATCCCAATTGGAGGTGTGCGGAATGGCGATCAGAACCGCCTTTTTGAGGCCTTTGGGCCATTGGTCATTGAGGGTCCAGCCTGAAATCCAAAACACAAATCTGGAAATTAGCTTCATCATATTCTTAAATGTTTTGAGCTTGGGTTTGCCAATTCTAAGATACTCGGGTTTTGTTCAATTACGCTCAGGGTATGCTCGTATCCTGCTCGAAAGAGATCAGGTGCCCTTTTTATGTCAAAAACTCCATATTTCCCCAAACCAGGCGCTTCAAGGAAGTAGTCGCATTTTGATTTCCTGCTATGCACGTTGTAGTTCATCGACATGATTACTGCCCGCTCGATCAGGCTTTTCATGTTCTTGATGTTGCTTTCCTCTGGCAAATGGTTGCAATTGACTCCGATCACAAAATCACAGATCCCGTCCAAGGGCTCCACCGGCAGGTTGTTGAGCACGCCACCGTCCACGAGGTATTTTTTTCCAATCACTATCGGTTCAAACATCCCCGGTATACAGCTGGAAGCCATCAAAGGAGCAATCAGCTCGCCCTCGTCAAAATAGACCACCTTGCCCTTTTTAATATTAGTGGCAGCTACCGAGAGCGGAATCTTGAGCTTGGCAAAGTCGTCGTGGGCAAGGTACAGTCGAAAAAGATCTCCCACGCTCTGCATCCTCAAGATGCCCTTGAGCGAAACGGCAGGACGCATAAAGCGGAAAAAATTGGTCTCCACAATGATCTTCACCACCTCCTCGGGCTTATAGCCATTGCAGTACATCGCTCCCGCAATTGCTCCTGCTGAAGTCCCCGAGACTTTGGTCGGGTAAATGCCCACTTCATTGAGTGCTTTCAAAACACCCAAGTGAGACACGCCCCGGACACCCCCGCCTGAAAGCGCAATGCCTATCCTAAGCTTAGAGCTCATCCAGTCGGAAGGTTTGATCCAAACGTACCCCTCGGTCGGTCTTCTTGACGGTGCAGCATTCATGGATCGGATCATGCTCCAGAAAAAGCACATAACCCTCCCGTGCAGCTTCCTCCAAAAATGCCTCTTTCTCGCTCATTGTAATCAATGGACGGGTGTCATACCCCATCACATACGGAAGGGGAATGTGCCCGACAGAAGGAATCAAGTCAGCGACAAACACGACCGTTTTGCCTTTATACTGGATCTTGGGCAGCATCTGCTTGTCGGTATGTCCATCCACCGTGATGAAGTCAAAGCCGGGGAAAAGACTTTTTTGACCCAAGTCCAAAAACTTCAACTGTCCCAGATCCTGCATGGGAAGAATGTTTTCGGTCAGGAAGGAAGCTTTTTCCCTGGGATTCGGAGCAGTCGCCCATTGCCAATGATCGGAATTGGACCAGTAGGTAGCTCTGGGAAAACTAGCCTCGTATTGCCCATGCGAACCGTATCGTATACCTCCCCCGCAATGGTCAAAATGCAAATGAGTCAGGAAATTATCCGTCACCTGATGGAAATTGACCCCGAGGCTATGAAGGCTTTTCTGAAGGGAGTCATCGCCATGGAGGTAGTAGAAAGAGAAAAATTTAGCATCCTGCTTATCGCCGATGCCATTGTCAATCAATACGACGCGATTGCCATCTACCGCCAACAGGCTGCGCATGGCCCAGTTGCAAAGGTTATTTTCGTCCGCAGGATGACTGCGCGACCAAATCACCTTGGGCACTACCCCAAACATGGCACCTCCATCCAACTTGAAAAAGCCCGTACTTACCGTGTATAATTCCATCTGGGATTAGTTAAAAAGACCGAAGCAACCTCTAAATCACCAGAGATTGCTTCGTCTTATTTTTCATCTGAAAAGAGTCTATTCGACAACTACGCCCATAGAGCAGAATTTCTCTATGCGCTGCTCGATGCGTTTTTCCGGCTTGATCTTGTCCAATTCTTTGAGCGAACTCAAGATAGCCTGCTTGACTTGGTTTGCCATCCACTTGATGTCCCTGTGCGCACCTCCCAGTGGCTCTGGGATGATGTCATCCACCAAGCCGTTGCCTTTCATATCCTTGGCTGTAAGCTTCAGCGATTCGGCGGCCTGCTCTTTGTAGTCCCACGATCTCCAGAGAATGGTGGAGCAGTTTTCCGGGGAAATGACGGAGTACCAGGAGTTTTCTAGCATCAGAACCCGATCTCCGATAGCAATACCCAGCGCACCACCGGAAGCACCCTCGCCAATGATGATGCAGATCACGGGCACTTTTAGCATAAACATCTCCTTGAGGTTTCTGGCGATCGCTTCGCCTTGGCCTCTTTCCTCCGCTTCCAATCCAGGAAATGCCCCGGGTGTGTCAATCAACGTGACAATAGGCTTACCAAATTTCTCGGCCATCTTCATCAGTCGAAGCGCTTTTCGGTAGCCTTCGGGGTTTGCCATGCCGAAGTTGCGCATTTGGCGCTGTTTGGTATTTCTGCCTTTTTGCTGGCCGATGAACATGACCGTGCGGCCATCCACATCGCCAAGACCTCCGACCATGGCTTTGTCGTCTGCGACATTGCGGTCGCCAAAGATCTCGATGAAGTCGTTTGTAATTTCGTAGATGTAGTCCAGCGCATAGGGTCTGTCTGCGTGGCGGGAAAGCTGCACCCGCTGCCAGCGCGTCAGATTCTCAAAAGTCTCTTTTTTCAACGCAAGGATTTTTTCTTCTAAAGACTCGATATCGCTGCTTAGATCGATATTTCGGCCTTTGGCCAAGTCTTTCATCTCCTGAAGTTTTTGCTCTAAATCAGCAATGGGTTTTTCGAATTCTAATACCATTTCGGTGATTTTTGGAAGTAACAAAGATAAGGATTAAACGCTAGTGACAAACCCCAGCAGCGGGCAGAAACCCGATGTCAGGCCGGAAAAATTATCCGGCTGAAATAGAAACAGATAGAACAAAGGTTTAAAATTATTAAAAACAGGTGTTGCGGAGAAAGATCAAAATCTTACCTTTGCACCACTTCTAACGAGAAGTAAACAAACGGAGTGGTAGTTCAGCTGGTTAGAATGCCTGCCTGTCACGCAGGAGGTCGCGGGTTCGAGTCCCGTCCATTCCGCATAATTTGAGTAAAGCTAAACCATTAGGAGTGGTAGTTCAGCTGGTTAGAATGCCTGCCTGTCACGCAGGAGGTCGCGGGTTCGAGTCCCGTCCATTCCGCTTAAAGTCCTGGAGAAATCCGGGACTTTTTTGTTTTTTGGCGCATTGGGTACCAGAAACCAAATTGTACGCTTTTCACGTTCGGCTTAGATATTGCAATCAGCTCAGCTGCCCAAGGCCCAAAAGACCTTTCTTGAAACGGACGTCAGTCAAAGGCTCATTGGGCAAAAAATCAGTCGATAGATTAACCAAGCGCGTTTATGAAAAAGATACTGTTGATTTTTTTGGGGATATTCTTCCTGCTGGTAGCCGCGTCAATTGCGCTTCCTTTTCTCTTCAAGGACAAAATAGCCGCGCGAATTGACCAGGAGATTGCCCAATCTGTGGATGCTCAAGTAATCCTCGATCTGGACAAGGTCAGCCTAAGTATCTTCCGTCGATTTCCCAATGTTTCAGCCACGATCGAGGACTTTGGAATTGTCGGCAACGCGCCTTTTCAAAACGATACGTTACTTTCCATTCGGGAGCTCGCAGTCGATTTCAACCTGAAATCAATACTTTTTGAAGACTATCCGACCCTAACCGGAGTTCATCTCGATGGGGGGAGTGTCTATGTCAAGGTCCTCCAAGACGGCACTGCCAACTACGATATCGCACTAGACTCCGACGCAGCCGCCGCTGACACCTCCCAAAGTGCGATGAAAATCGGCATCGACCAAATCGAGCTGAACAACGTGAACCTCGTATATGATGATCGTCAACTCGATTACTTCATGGCCCTAGGCGGGATCAATGCCATCGGCAAAGGCGAATTTACGACGGATGTATACGAGCTTCCGATAAAACTAGAAGCTTTGATCGCCGATATCAGCTATGGCGGCGTCAACTATCTCTCCGGCAAGGAATTCTCGGGAGAAACGGACCTGACCGTCGACATGGACAAAATGAAGTTCTCGCTTGAAGGCGGGGATTTTAGGCTAAACGATTTTCTTTTCGACCTATCGGGCTTCCTGGCGCTGCCTGGTCATGATATAGAGATGGATATTGCCTTCGCTGGAAAAGACAATGAGTTCAAAAGCATCCTTTCGCTGGTGCCGGGTATCTATACGGAAAGCTTCTCCAGCCTGGAGACTTCCGGGACGATGGATTTTCATGGAGAAGTAAAAGGCGTCTACAATGATAAAAGCATTCCGGCATTTGATATCTCCCTTAAGATTGCGGATGGGATGTTTAAATACCCCGATCTGCCTAGGCCGGTAAAAAACGTCAATCTGGATCTCCACGCCAAAAACGAATCAGGCATCTTAGAACAAACTACTCTGGATATTCCTGTGTTCAAGCTGGAATTTGGGAGTAATCCCATCTCTGGTAGACTACGCCTCGACGATTTGGTAACCTATACCGTGGATGGGGCTCTCGACGGCAAACTGAATTTGGAGGAACTTACCTCAATCTTTCCTATCGACGGAATGACTCTCAAAGGCAATCTCGACGTCAACGCCATTGCCAAAGGCAGGTATGATTCAGTCGCTGGTATCATCCCCACGATAGACGCCAAACTTAGTTTAGCCAATGGCTACGCAAAGAGCGCCGACTATCCCGCCCCCATCGAAAACCTCAATGTTAACGCCATTGTCCAAAACCCCAGCGGAAAAATGGATGACTTCTTAGTGGATCTCTTCCGCTTCGGCTTTGTACTGGAGGGAGAATCTATCCAAGGTAATATGAAACTCCGCGATCTGGACAAGCTCTTCTGGGAAGGACAGGTAGTCGGCGCGGTGGATTTGGAAAAAATCCTGGCCATTTTCCCCTTGGAAGACATGAGCATGGCGGGAAAAATCAAGCTTGACCTAGCTACTAAGGGTTCCTATGCTGCGGTCGAGGCCGGAAAATACCAACAGCTAGAGACCCGAGGCACAATGGACGTCACCAGTTTCCGGTACTCCTCAGTCGATATACCCCAGGGAATACAAATTGCAAAAGCCTCCGCACAATTTAGTCCGGAACGTATCACTTTGACTGAATTCGACTCACAGGTAGGACAAAGTCCTGTGCGGGCAACTGGCTTTCTATCCAACTATATGGATTATTTCCTCAGCGAAACGGGCACGCTCACTGGCGAACTCACCTTGAACAGCGCTCGCTTTAACGTTAACGAGTGGATGAGCGAGGAAAGCTCTAAAGACACTACCGACGTGCCTTTGTCCGTAGTCGAGTTGCCAAAAAACATAGACTTCAACATGACCGTAGCCGCCAACGAGGTAATCTACGACAACCTCAACCTGAAGGCCGTAAAGGGAAATATGAGATTAAAAGACGGGGTATTACGATTCTCGGACGCCTCGATGAATACCCTCGGTGGACAAATCGGCCTGAGCGGCAGCTATGACCCCAGGGACCTAAGCGTCCCCAAGTTTGACTTTAGCTTGAATCTGGCCGACCTCAGCATTGCAGAAGCCTTTCGTTCCTTCAACTCCGTCAAAGCCTTCGCTCCAATCGCACAGCACCTGACCGGCACGTTCAATTCGACGCTTTCCTTTTCTGGGAATTTGGGGCAAGATATGATGCCCCTGCTTTCTAGCCTTGACGGAAACGGGCTTTTGAAAGTGGCCGAAGCAGCGCTGAAAGACAGCAAGATCCTCACAGGCATCACCAGCCTTACCAAACTCAAAGATGGGAATACCTTGCAGCTAAAAAACATTGCTATCCCCATCTCCATCAACAATGGAGTGATGGATGTGAGACCATTCGAGCTCAAGCTTTGGGATTATCAAGCCAAGGTGCAGGGCTCAGCGGGATTTGACGGCACGATGAACTACCTGATCAACATGGACGTGCCCGCAGGAAAATTTGGGGCGCAAGCCAATGCCCTACTCGCAGGTATCGCCGGAACAGAGGTCACTGAGAATTCCAGCATTCCACTGGCTCTTACCCTCACTGGCACATACAATGCTCCCAAGGTGTCGCTGGCTGGTGGAAACAGCTTGGAGACTCTGCTCGCTGACGCCTTGAAATCGCGAATAAGTGACGAGACGGAAAAGCTGCAAGCAGAAGCGACCAAACAGTTTAATGCGGCTCAAGACAGCATCAAACAGCAACTCCAGCTCAAAGCTACGGCCCTGCAGGACAGTGTGAAAAAGGAACTGGGCAGGCAGACCGACGCCTCAAAAGACAAGGCAGTCGAAGAAGCCAAAAAGCTTCTCAAGGGATTCCTTCCCAAAACGCCAGCCACCAAACCGGATACCAGCACGGTCAACGACAACTAGGAATCAGGTCTGGGTTGTTTGCATTTGGTCGCTATCATACCACACGCTGATCTATCAGCACATCCACATTGGGATGGAGCCAAAGTAGCGACGCTGGAAATTGCGTGGAAACCTCTGCCTTTAAGAGTTGGTCGAATGCTTCCTTTTTACCGGAACCGGAGATAAACAACAGAATTTTTCTGGAGCTGAGAATCTCCCCCACTCCCATGGTCATCCCAAAAGTGGGCGGCTGCTTCAATGATTTGATCATTCCGTTGTTGAGGGTGGACTCCGCCAAGTCGCAGATATGGAAGCTTGGGGTTAATGTAGCACCGGGTTCGTTTAGGGCGATATGGCTGTTGACTCCGATGCCCAGGATGCAGATATCCACAGGGCCGGACTTTTCCAGAAATTCTTTCATCCGCGAACAGTCTCTAATAGGATCTTTGGTGAAAGGGTCTATGGTCGTATAGCGCTCAGATGCAATCTCCAGCGGCTGTACAAACTTGGTTTGTACGTCATGCTCAGAAGTGAAGGTGGAGCCCCGCTCCAAACCTCCCCACTCGTCCAGTTTTACCACCCGCAACCTCGAGCAAAAATCCGGATTGGATTTCCGATGCTCTACCATCTCTGCATATAGACCGGAAGGCGAGCCACCGCTAGCTACACAGAAGAGCAGATCCGGTTTGGCTTCAATCTCAGCTATGACCAGTTCAAAGCCTTGGCGGCTCATCCTTTCAAAATCGGGGTAATAGTGGAATTTCATTGGATTGCTTTTTTCAAGATTACGAAAAAACCAGTACTCAGCCCAAGGCAAATAGTGTTTTGGGTCCATACGGGCTACCAACTATCCAACCTTAACTCCTTTGCGCCATTCAAAGCCAATAGTAGTTTGTTGTTCCAGACATTGCTTATCTTTTTGCCAGCTAAACCTTACAAGATCACAAGCCTATGAAAAAATGCTACTTGGCGATAGCCACGGCGACAGTCCTTACTGCCTCGCCACTTTTTGCGCAAAAGAAAGCCACCAAACCCGACCCGCTCAAACAAACCGTACAGCAGACGATCAATGCCAGATTTGCGGACATGACTGAGTTGAGTGACAAAATCTGGTCTTTTGAAGAGATCGCCTTTCAGGAAATCCAGTCTGCCGCGGCACTTTCGGGCTATGCCGAAGAACTCGGGTTTAAAGTCACCCGAGGTGTGGGCGAGATCCCAACTGCCTTTGTCGCGGAGTATGGCTCTGGTGCTCCAATCATCGGAATCCTGGGAGAGTTTGATGCGCTGCCAGGCCTTTCCCAAAACAAAGTACCCTTCAAGTCTCCGCTGCATGAGGATGCCCCAGGCCATGGCTGCGGACACAACCTCTTTGGGGTGGCCTCACTGAGTGCCGCGGCTGCGATCAAGGACTTGATCGCCGAGGGCAAACTCCAAGGAACGGTAAGGTTCTACGGGACCCCTGCCGAGGAAAAATATTTTGGCAAACTCTGGATGATCCGGGCTGGACTGATGGATGATGTGGATGTAATGATGGATTGGCATCCCGCTGCTGAAACCAAGACCGCCGTGCAGAAAGGACTTGCTTTGGTGGATTTCATCGTGGATTTCAACGGTCAGGCGGCTCATGCCTCTGCCGATCCTTGGAACGGCCGCTCCGCATCCGATGCTTTGGAACTCTACACCAGCGGGATCAACTATTATCGAGAGCATATCAAGCCAACGGTAAGAATCCACTACCATATCCAGGATGGCGGCCAGGTAGTCAATGTGGTGCCTGACTATAGCCGTCTTTGGGTACGGGTGCGTGATACCAGTCGGGAAGGATTGGAACCGGTTTGGAAACAGGTGGAAAAGATGGCCCAAGGTGCCGCGATCATGGCTAACGTCGACTATAAAGTGACTTTGGTGTCAGGCATCCATGAGATCTTGGTCAACCGAACTGGTTCGGCTGTACTGCAAAAAAACCTGGAAACTCTCGGCCCGATCATCTACACCGAAGAGGAACAAACCTTTGCCAAAAAGATCCAGGAAGCCACCGGCAAACCCCAGATCGGCATCTTGTCCGAAATCACCCCAATGGAAGAAACCGAAGAACACAGCATGGGTGGGAGTACCGATGTGGGTGATGTCAGTTGGGTGGTGCCGACAATCCGCCTCAGTGCCACCACGGCACCTAATGGCACTCCTTGGCATTCTTGGGCAGTCGTAGCTTCCGGCGGGATGTCCATCGGACACAAAGGCATGGGCTATGCAGCCAAAGCGCTTGCCATGACCATGGTCGATCTCTTCCAAAACGAATCCCTGAGAACCGAGATCCAAGCCGAATTCAAGGAGAAAAAAGGAGACTATGTGTACAAGGGGATCGTTCCAGATAGCCCCCCGCCCTTGGATGCGGGGTATTGATTGCCAAAGAAATTTCGAATGAGCGCGGGCTCCGAGGACACGCAAAAACCCTTGGAGCCCCTATTTTTTCTGGACGAACAATAAACCTCAGCTAAAAAGAGAATCTCTCGTATTGATCAATCTGGAAGTGTCTATTTTGAGCTGGGTATCCTGCCGCTTTTGGTGATAGGCTTCGTTGAGCTCCCGGATGAATTTGTCCATCTCTCCGGAGATTTGAAACAGATGCTTGGAAATGCTCTTAATCTCTTGAACTTCCAACTCCTTTTCCTGAATCAGGCTGGTCAATCCCAGCATGGTGGATAGCGGGCGGCGGATCACGTGGCCCACGTCAAAAATCATCTGCTCTATGGACACAATGTACTCGACTAAGGGCGTAATGTCACTGGAGGCCCCATACCAGATGATCTTGCCCTCCTTGTTTTTTTCCGGCACTGCCTGCAGCCATCGCCAGCGTAGTATCCCGTCGAAAACCACGCGGTACTGGAGGCTGATCAGCTTTGGATTTAGGTAGGCCTCTTTCATAGCTTGGTTGAATATGTCCCTATCCTCTTCATGGATGAGTTCCCTTAGTTTTTCCGGGCTTTCTTCAGCCACCTCCATTCCAAAAGAATAATTGTAGGGCTCAGTCCCACGGTTCATGAAGAGAATGGAGGTCCCGCCACTTTCCTCTATTTCAAACATATACGAGTTGCCTGGAACCTGGCTAGTAATTCTTTTGATCAGCTCCTCGCTCTCCCTGATTTTCTCTGTAGCAGTCTTTTGGGCGGTGATATCGTAGTTGATCGATAGGTATTGATACACCTTTCCCTCCTGATCCAAAAACGGCACAACGGTAGCATCCACCCAGTATAGACTGTCGTCTTTTGCCCGGTTGCAAAACTCCCTTCTGATGGGTTTTCCACTTTGCAACTCCATACTAACTTCCTCCAGTTCTTCTGGAGAATGTTCGCCAGACCAGAGAATTTCATGGGGGCTTCCCACGAGCTCCGCTTGGCTGTACTGGCTAGCTTTGCAAAAGTTTTCATTGACAAACTGGAATGTGCCATCGGCTTTGGAAATGCTCAGCATTGCTGCCAAATCCAGAGCATATTTGAAATCCTCCAACTCCACCTTGCGCTCTCTTCGCTCCAAATCGGTTTTGACCATCTCCATCAGCATGGTCATTAAGCTGTATTCCTCCTCCAGAAAAGGGCTCATCCCCTTATTCTGCCCCAAAAACACGACCTCGACACCCACAACAATGCCCTGAGCAGTGGATGTCTCCTGTTTGATGCAATGCTTGCTAGGATGATACCTCTCGGATACGAAGTTTCGGTCCCCTTGGTAGACTCTCGCAGCGGTCATGTCCGGAAATTGAAAACCAGAGGGGATCTGACCGGCTATTTTCTGGAAAATCTCTGCGAGCAGCAAATGCCCATCCTGTAGGATTTGGCTCACTGCATAGAGCGTCCGGAGCTCCTTGACCCGTTCTCCAAGATTTTTGAGACTCAGGTCTTTTTCCAGCACTGCAGCCTCTCGCCTCTCTACCTCTCGCCTCAGTGCATTCAGTCCATCTTGCAAGTGATTGGTAGAATAGTATTGCAAGGCAATAATAGTGGCAAATGGAATGGCGGCCCCGATCCATCGCGTAAGCGGTGTATGTACCACTGACGGCTCTGGCAAATTGCCGCTCATCTCAAGATATACTAAGCCCAAATCGGCTACCATAGTCAGAACACCTATCAACAAGCCTCCTCTCCAGCCCAAAAGAAAGCCTACCGTGAGAATCACAGCCATCTGCGAGATGATCCCTGGGGCCGCCATCCCTCCCGCGGAATAACAGGGTATCGTGATAAACAGCCAAATCATCGTCGTCAAGGTCCAAGCCGCCAGCCGCGGGTTGCCCAGCCGGTTGATCTGAAGGTTGACGAAGGCAATCGAAAGGGAAATCCCAAGAAAGGCAGTCCAGCGCTGCCAAATCTCAGGAAAGAAATAGAATCCTGCGGAAACGATGATAGCGATGGTCGAAGACCAAATCAAGGTCAACATGTAGACCATGTAGCTCTGGGATTGGGCTTCTTTGTCAGGAACAGAAAAGAACATTGACATGCTAATGAATTAGAATTTATCCTATAACATGAGACTATAGAAATGATAGGAAAGACAAAATAGACTACTCAGACGAGTAGGCTAGCTTGACATTATCCAAATCGGCAAGCGCAATTTTTGTTTTGGCCGAAGATCAAAGGCAGCACTTATATTTTTGGCAAATCTTAATAAAGAAATCCCTGAGAGCTTACCTTGATTTTGTGGTTTTGGAGTGATGAATAGTTTTGAAATTGCTATTTTGAGCAAGGATGATTTCAGGTTATCCCATATTACTCCAAATTCTCTGAATATGACTACTACCCAGGATATTTTGTCAGCGCTAGAGTCCTCAACCCACCCGGTTGCCAGGGCACTGCATAAAGGGGAGAATTTCAAGGTTCTCTTAATAGGGTTCAAGGCAGGTATGGTCCTAACGGATCACAAAGCACACATACCGTCTAAACTCACGGTATTACAAGGAGCTGTCATGTATCGACAGGGGGAAAAGATCTTTTCACTTTCCCAATATGACGAAGTGGATATCCCGCTGGAAATAACTCACGCTGTGGAAGCAATCGAAGATAGCCTCTGCATCCTCACCCAAGGGTAAAAATTCGTTTGTTTATTCTTGCAATCCAGCCGCCTTACTTAAACAAAGCTTCTAAAATTTTGTAAGTAATCAGGTAAGTTGGCCTCACTCCTTCCATGCCCAATGCCCCGGAAGCCAAGGTACTGCCCGTCTCCAGGGGATTGTCTGATGCGTAGTACGCATAGAGTACCTTCACGCTAGAGCGTATACTACCTCGTATTTTTGAAGCGGATTGTATTGCTTTCTGGTAGTGAGCGCCCTCCATCTCCAACCCCACTGCATTCCAGGAGGATTCCATAAAATATGTTAGGATATCGCGGTTTTGCAGTGAAGTTCCCAACACTGTGATCATGGATCCCTCATACACCCCAAGCCCATAGCCTTCGAAATCGGATTTTTTCAATTCATTCCGAAAAGGGTAATTGTCTGCGGTGCCTTCAAAAACGTGGGAATGCGGCACCATAAGATCGCCCTTCCCACCATGCAAAATCCCTGCTTTGCCCATGATGGAAGTTGACACCACATTAAGTGGAATCTTTTTCTTGCCGATAGTGTAAGGTTTCAACAGCTCGTCAAAACACTCGTATGCCTGCTCTCCAAACGCGTAATCCATCACCACGAACACTGGCCTTTTCTCCTTTTCCTCCGGCAGTTCGATACCAGGTAGAAGCGTGCTTTTCTCCAGCCATGCGGTGTCGATAATCTGCGCGCCGATATTGGTGCCAGACTCATCGGGAAGGTCGACGAAGCCATGTTGGAGTGCGTAGTCCCGAATCATCTTCCCTTTGTTGCTTTTCGCCTTGACCGAAATATCCATCGCTACAGACTCGATCTCTTCAAAAGATTTCAAACCCAAAGCTTGATACCCATAGATGGTATTTACCACAGAGTGAAGATTGGCAGAAATGATATGAATCGGGCGCCTGAGTAGATCCAAGCCCATCAGCGTATCCTTGATTCGGTTTGCCCAAAGTTCCCCGTAAACGTGATGCCCTACCCGCTCCCGAAGGGTGGCCGAGAAGCTGATTTCCCTGTCCAGACCGTGATTGGCTTCATCCAGAGCGAGTTTTCCCAAGTGATAGACTACAGAGACTAGACTGTTGGAATTGGAGCTTTTGGAAAATTTGTCCACCGCAACCATGGTTTCCTCGAAAGTCCTCCCGATGATATGGCTCAGGTAGGCACTTGCAGTCTCCTTGTCAAAGTCCTCACCGGCCAACTCCTTTTTTGCAAATTCTTCGAGCATGGTCCAATTGGAGGAAATCCTTCCCTTGGGGTCCGTGCTGTTCCTAAGGATTTTGCGGGACTCAATGTAGAGAAACGTCAGGTGGGTAAGTATATCGTAGATGTCAGACCTTCCCCTCGTCATCTCGACGTACATGATCTGATCGTCAAGGCGATAGCAATTTCGTTTTCGCTTCGAGGGCACAAGTGGCTTGAGGTGGGAAGTTTCGAAGCCCTCCCGGCTCACCAGTCTCACGTAGCGGCATTCTTCTATCCCTTTCGGGAGTCTCTCCATCACGTAGAGCAAGCCGTCCAATTCCAGTCGCTCAGGATCGGTGACCGATCCGTAGATCTCCGGACTCAGCGTCATCAGTGCGCTGACCAAGCCTTCTCCTGAAATGCCCATGGGCTTGTAGTTTCCCCGGTTGAAAAGATGGCGCATCGTTATATACAACCGCTCGATGGCGCCTCGGGACTCCTGTGCTCGGGTTCGTTTCATACGCTTTTGAAAAGGTTAAATTCAGCAAAAATCGGATTAAAGGAAAAAACCGTCCGGGGCTGCCGTTTTCAAAAATGCAAAAAAGCCTTGAAGGAAATGGGATGCAGAAGGACTTTTTCTACAGTCGCTGCTTCAGCTGCACTCCAAGGCCGTAGTAAGCGGTGGAAATACCATTGACCATAATCCCAAACCTGAGTTCCGGTTCCAGACTTAGTTTATCCCCGAGTGGAAATGGCTTGCTTACTTTTAGAAGGGGGCCATATCTGAAAGAAGGGCTGAGTTCATAACCAGTGACTTCCACTTCATCTCCTGAAATCTGATTCCAGCCAACAAAACCTTCAAACACCGGCCCAATCGAGACCGTCATGGCTTGGGTGTAGTAGCGATAAAGAATGGGAAAAGTCACGAAACTCTCTCTGATATCTACAGTTACTGGAGGAAAATCTCCGGGCCCTATCGGGTCTATGTAGTAATAAACCAGCTCAGTTTTATTTGTCTTGTAAAAAATCCCCGCTTCAATCCCGCTTCTTTTGGTGAGCCGGTGCTCAAACAAAAGTCCAATGGAAGGTTTAACCCCGTTATCCGGTTCATAATCGGCCAGAGCGGATACTCCGACTAGACTGCTTTTGACCTCTTGGGCGAAGGCAAACTGTGAAAAACAGGCGAAAATCGCCAACAATAAAAATTTCGGACACAGACGAATCATATAGATTTATTTTTCGCCCAAACTATGAAAATCACGTAGAAAAAAAAACGCCTTAGTAACAAACTAGAAAAATATTTCGCTAGCCGTTTATCTTCAATCTTCCTCCAAAGTACCTCTTGAGCTTATCCACCTTTGGCCTGACCACAAACTGGCAATAGGGCTGCATACTGTTGAGATTGAAGTATTCTTGATGGTAGTTTTCTGCGGGATAGAAATTGGTGAATGCCGTGATCTCGGTGACAATTGGAAGATCAAACACTTTTCTGGCATTCAGCTCCTCTTTCAATCGGGATGCGATCTCACGCTGCTCCTCCGTATGGAAAAAGATGGCGGATCGGTACTGAGGACCGACGTCAGCCCCTTGTCTATTCAGAGTAGTCGGATCGTGGGTCGCCCAAAAGACCTCGAGCAAGGATTCCAGGCTCACCTTCGCAGGGTCAAACAAAACATTGATGACTTCCGCATGACCGGTCGTACCGGTGCATATTTCTTTATAAGTCGGCGACTCCACTATCCCCCCTGCATACCCCGATGTCACTTTTTCCACCCCGCCCAAGCGTTGGAACACCGCTTCTGTACACCAGAAACAGCCAGCGCCCAAGGTGATCAGTTCCAGTCCTTCGGGAACTTTGGTAGTAGTCAGGGGTAAGTTCAATTCTTTGCTCATGTCGATTGTTTATTGAGCTAACATGCGGGAGGCTACTTTGGTTTACGACGACAGACAATCTCCACCTTGGCGTCTATGACTTCACCTGGTTTAAGACCCACCCCGTCTCGATAAAACACCAAAATACCTTCTTTGTGCATTTGCATCAGTTCTTCAACCAAGTCCTCCACAAAAAGCTCCCAATCCTCTGGAAACATTGACCGCAAGACTTCCCCAGCCAAAAAAGAGGTTCCTCCACTCCTCCTACACCAAACCAAAATCGCCGTCCGGAGTACCTTCATTGGTCAGAAACCTCAATGGCAAATCATCACAAATGCCGGCGGCAAATTCCTAAATGTAAACTTGACTTCTAGGTGGGTGAAAAACCTGCGAAACAATCTTTTGAGATGGAAAGAATAGGTCATGATCACCATTTTCCCTTTTTGAGAGAGTGCATCCCTGCTTTTCGAAAGGATTTCATCGGTCGTTTCTTTTGGCAGGATAATAAAGGGCAGGGAGGAGACAATGTAGTCAGCCTTTTTGCCAGCAAGATACCGGTCCATATTTTCGGCCGAATCGCAGATGATCCTGACATTAGGCTGGGGAAACTGCTTCCGCATCGACTCGCAAAATGAGCTGTTGATCTCAAATACGAGCAAGATGCCTTCAGGGGAGAGCCTTTCTATAATACCCTGGGTTATACTTCCGTCTCCTCCGCCTAGCTCCACTACGAGTTTGGCGTGCTCCATGTCAGTGAAAGATAGCATCTTATTGACCAGCGCCTTGGAACTGAATGCCAGTGCTCCGGTGGTACTTAAATTGGAATAGAGCTCCAACAGTAGATCTGATTTGCCCATAATGTGATGATGACCGTTGAAGATACCCGATTTTGACTTATATTTTCGAGCTTACTCGAAAAACTTGCTCGCTTACTATGGCCCAAAAGGCTGAAATCCGCTCCACACTACCACTTCGTATACAGACTGTCTTTCGGAATTTTTGGGGTATGTCCCTGATTTTTATCGGCTTGATGTTCCTGTTGAGAATCTCCGAGACCATTCTTGTATTCCGAACCCATGTATTGGATTTTTCTCCTTGGGAAGCCATCAGTCTCAGTTTGTTCCACGACTTGGGTTGGATATTGTATCTACTCGGATTGTTGTTGATACTTTATATCTGCATAAGCCTCCTCTCTGCTAAAATCGCACGGATTCTCTTGCAGGTGACATTTACCTTGCTGATCCTAGTTCACCTAGGCCTAATATTCTATTTTTTGACAACGTTGGTGCCTCTTGGCAAGGATCTTTTTGCGTACAGCTACGACGATTTGGCCAGGACGGTCTCCGCTTCTGGACAGTTGAATGCAAGCAGCATTGCACTTGCGGTTGCGCTAGCGATCTTCGTTTTTTCGTTGCTTTACGCCGGAGTCAGAATTTTTGATTTTAACCTGAAGACTCTGATGGCGATCACTGCGGGTCATTTGATCTTGCTTTTGGTGGTCACTTTCTGGCCTTTGAACAGCGAACAAAACATCAACGAAACCAAACAAAACATCGAGCTCAACAAGTCACGATTTCTTGCCGAGCAAACCTTCGAACAACTAATGTATGGGGGAGAGTTTTATTTTGACTTCTACCTCCGGGCCAGCGACGACGATCTCTTGGTTAAAAAGGAATACACCAACACGGAGTATCCTTTTCTTCACAAAAACGAGTATCCTGATGTATTGAGCCCCTATTTCGATAGCTTGACGCAAGCACCGGACATCGTTTTCCTTTTGATGGAAAGCTTTGGAAAGGCTTATTCTGGGAAGGATGCCTATCTTGGAAGCTTCACCCCTTTTCTGGACTCGTTGGAGCAGCACAGTTTGGTCTGGACAAATGCCCTTTCGACCACTGGCAGGACTTTCGGATTGCTGCCTGGTATCTTGGGCGGACTTCCTTTCGGTGAAAAAGGCTTCTTGGAACTTTCCCAAGATTTCCCCTACCACAATTCTCTATTGAGCATTCTCAGCGAAAATGGCTACAAAACCAGATTCTTTTTGGGGAGTGATGCTGACTTCGATAATGAAGCTCCTTTTCTGAAATATCACGGAATAGAACAGATCGTGGAGGAATCCATGTTTCCGACCACGTTTGAAAAAGCGCCTACCAATAGCGGATTTTCCTGGGGTTATCCCGACAAAACGCTTTTCTCTTTTGGGATAGAGACCCTTCCTTCGGAAAAGACTTCCCCTGAGCTTAGAATTTTCCAGACCCTTACGTCCCATGATCCCTACCTGGTACCGGAACGAGGCATCTACGAGCAAAAACTGCAAGACCATCTCCGGAATAAGCTTCGGCTGAGTTCGGAAAAAATTGAGGAATACTTGGCCTACGGAGACATCTACATGACCATCCTATATGCCGATGACGCGCTCAAGCTGTTTTTTGAAGAATACAAAAAGCGTCCAGAATTCGCCAATACGATCTTCGTGATCACGGGCGACCATAGACTTCCGGAGATCCCAATGGCATCTCGCTTGGATCGCTTTCATGTTCCCTTGATGATCTACTCCCCAATGCTGAAGCGCAGGGATTACTTCCAGGCTGTGACGAGCCACTATGAAATCACCCCATCACTTCTTTCCATGCTGGAAAAACAAGAGCTCATTACACTTCCTGAGGAAGTCATCTGGCAGGGACAGGTTTTGGATACGGCAAGAAACTTCCGCTCACTGCTCGCCATGCCTTTGATGCGAAATAAAAACCAGTTGCAGGAATACATCCACGGACAATATTTCCTTTCGGACGGACAGGTTTTCCTCATCTCGAAGGGTCTGAACATCGATCCGGTCGAGGATGTGAACGAATTCAACCGACTTAATGGTGAGTTTGAGGAGTTCAAAAACAAGAACAGTTACATGGTGCAGACTGGAAAGCTGTTGCCTGCTAGCAAATAGTGTTTCGGATAAAAGGCTCATCTCTCTAGATACCTTCATTTTTAAGCTGATATTTAAAGTCTCCCGGACAGACTAAAGAAAAATATTCCCCAAGAAGTTTATTTCGGGCTGCCTCATTAATGGCTTTCGATGTCAACATTCCAAAATTTTACCTCCGCACCTCGAACTAGAAAATTGTATTGGAAAAACTTCAAGTCAACAAACATCAGACATCAAAAAATAGCAACGTATTTGATTCCGATTTTATCCAGTCAAAAATTCTACTGCTAATTAAATTTTTAAAATAATCTATTTCAAATACATATATTTATTTATATATTACATTATAGTGATTTTGATGTATTTTTTTATACTGATTTTTTTAAAAGACAAAAATGGAAAAAGAAGAAGAATTTCATTTTGGGATTTGTTTGGCGGGTACTATTTCTACTGGAGTCGGCACAGCAAAGGATTTTAAGTCTATGCCAATAAAAGAACGAATTTCATTTTCGTTTGGCAGAAAGCTGTTTATCAATCGCAAAGAGATCGAAATGCTAATGGCTGCCTGTAAAGATTCACTGAAACACCACTATCAACTAGTCAGCTAGCCATGGATCGCAAGGGATTAGTCATATGGATAATTGGGATGTTGCTTCTGGGATCTATGGCCGCTTACCTTTTTGCTCAAGCCAATAGAAACCGGGAAGAACTGGATCGACAGGCATCTCGCAATCTTCTCATGATGCGGGATGCTCTCAAAAAATCAATCAGCGATAAGCGCTGGGAAATCAGGAGCTTCATAAGATACCGGGTTGCTTTAGATTTAAACACCTCCTCAAATGTCGAATGGTCTAAACTTTCCAAAGCTGCCGAGAGCCAAAAAAGAGATAAAAATAAATTTGAGTTCGCAATCGAATCAAAATCCAGCCCCGCTATCGCGTTTTCGGAGTCCATTACGTTGAGTGGATTTCTCTTCGACGAGATATGTGAAGGTTTAATTGAGAAGCAATATTTAAAAAATGCGCTCTCCAAACTGGTAATAGTTAGTAAAGACTACAGTTCTAAGAGCGAAAAGGCAAACCTTTCATGTAGGGTGCCTTACGAATCCGTTGTAAGAGAATTTGTTGGTCACAATACGTTTTTTGACAAGCTGGTACTCGCTGACACGAGTGGTGAGGTGCTCTATCCTGAAGACTTGAAGGGTATCAACTTCAAATCAAGTTTAGATTCCATGAGTGCCCGATTTTCCAATGGCAATAGTGACAAGTTTGAGATCCGCCTCAATTCCACTCCCTATATAGTCTACCTTACTCCACTTGTGGAGGAAAACCAAGAAATTTGGGTTCTCGGTCTTAAGGATCGGGAGGACTTGGAGAAGGCAGCATACAAAATCGACTTCACGATCTTGACCGTTTCAGGCTTGGCGCTAATTCTCCTGCTCATCCTAACTCCAGCCTTGTCCTTTATTAGTATGGGAAAAGGAGACGTGTTAACCCAAAGTAGAGTGACCAAAATCGGATTTTCGATGCTGATCTTAATGGTCATTGCTGGCTGGAGCTGCGCCTATTTTATCCACTTGGGTAGTCCGTTAAACAAGGAACGTACTTACGAACAAAATACAAGGCAAGAATTAAGAACGAAATTGATTGAAATGCTTCGTTATCTAGAGAATGATCAATTTAATAACACACAAAGCAAATATGGAGTCCCCTCGTCCGTAAATGAGATTTTCACAGCTCATAACTTCGCCACTTTTACAGACTATTCTCGTGGTTCATCTAGTGAAAAATCAAAAGATGGAACACTAGGCCACTATAGAATAGGAGCTTGCATCGACTGCAGCAACGAAGATCTGGACTATTCCTACATATCGGTCCGACATCGAAACTATTTTAAACATTTTCAAAACAGTGACAATCTTTCCGATTTTTTTGTCGAACGGATATTTTCGCAACTAACTGGAATACCTCAAAATATAATGAGTAAATGGCATTCCGAAGACAAAGTAATCAGGGCGATTTCCTTTACCTTGGACGGCCTTCCCTTAGATTCCGATCGAAGCTATCTATTGGTCAAGGAAGATGGGGAAGTGATCCATACGAGCAAAAAGTTTGAAATCCCGTTTACTCAACTTGAATCAGTCTTGAATTTCGATGATTGGGAAATCTTTGAGACTTTGGTCGATTATAATAAAGACACCGCGGAGAATGATATCAAAGAGATTTGGGATTTCCCACTTAGAATCAACGGCCAACACTACAGGGCGTTGATAAGCTCCGTGAATTTTGAAAAAGAAATAGGAATACCAGACCAGACTTATTGGTTTATATATTTGATGGATCCAAACGTGTACCATTTAAAATCTGGCCTCAGTTCCTGGGAAAGCTTGATCCTTGTCAGCTTATATTTGATCATCGTATCTTTCTGTCTATATCTACCCTCCCTCTTCTTGAAAAGAAAATACAATTGGAAAAAATACTCCTTTTGGTGGCTTCTTTTCAGGGAGCATAAGTCACGAAATTTTGATGGGGTGTTAGTTGCCTTGTCCGTGCTATTGATACTTTGGATACCATTCATGCTTCTCAATACGGCTAGCCTAGGGCAAATCATGGTATATAATGGCTTGGCGATGCTAGTGGCTATTACCTTTGCGCTATATTTTTTGCGGTACAGAGCGAAGTCAACCCAAAAGAGAAACTCTCATCGCTTTCAGCTATTTATACTAATCTGGTTTCTGTGTTTAGGCTTTTTTCCAGGTTTTTTTATCAGCAATGCGGTCTTCAGAATGGAGGATAGAATATGGGAAAACACCTTGGAAACCAGCATCAACAGTTCTGAAAAACAAGAATTCCCACAATTCCAGCGAAGTCGATCACTCCTCTTTGGAGGGACTGTTGATTCCCCTGACCATCAGTTCGAAAGATATCTTTATCCAAGGGCTGCCATGATAAACGGTCCCTTGAAGAATATAAACTTGGGATTTTGGAAAGAGTTGGACCAACTTCCAGCCAATCTGGCCATGTTTTTTGGCATAATGCTAGTACTGGGCTTAAGCATACTATGGAGAGCTATCCGTTTGCTGACGAGACAACTTTTTTGGATAGATTTCAACCTTCGGGAAACCAATTCCCTAGGAAGTATCATCCAATCGGAACTAGGCCCTAACAATACTCTCAGACTTTTTCTCTGCGGTTGCGATAGCCATGTCAGCCGGCATTGGGTTTACGCGCAATTCTGTCTCAAAAAGGAAGAAGTTGAAATCATTGACTGTGCAAATTCCGGATTAATCGTGCCTGCCAAATCCAAATTAGCTGATAAGAAGGCTTTACTAATAGAGGACGTGCACATTTTGGATGATTTGACTGACTTTATGGACAAGATTCCGGCTCTTCTACAACGCACAAATTCCATACACCTTATTTTTAGTTCTGGCTGCAGTTGGAAAACCCTGGTTTTAAAAATGCCCAGTGAATCAGCGAAGGTTCGATTCTCCGAGCTAATGAGTGGATTTTATTTTGAATTCGTACCCCTAAGGCCCAAGACCATTTTAGCCCCATCACAACCTAGCGACAGATTTGACGAAGTGGAAGTGGAACAATATTTTATAAAGCAGGGCATGCTCGAAAAAAATAAAGAAGACCCGAACGCCCGTCTACTAATACAGCGCTATGGAAAGGCATTTTTCTATAACATCTGGGCGGAGTTAAGCCTGGAAGAAAAAAACGTCTGCTACTCTTACGCCAAGGAAGGTTTTTTCAGTTTCAAAAATTACGAAGAGGTTGTTGAACTCTTTCAAAAAGGCGTCGTCACGAAAAATGAATTGGGGGGCAATCTGCAACTGTTCAGTAAGACGTTTCGCTATTTCATTTTGGCAAACGTCTCTAGAGACCAACTGGCTGAAATAAAAACGTTCAGAAAGAAATTCAGTAATTCCGGAAATATACAGTGGGCAATTATTTCCTTCTTGATAGTGGCAGTAGCTCTGATCGGCTATTTCGAAAGATCGTTTTTCACAGAAATCCAAGCTGTAGTCACAGGAATATCAGGATTCATCGCATTTCTCATTGGTGAATTCAGAAAGTTTTTCGCTCCTAAAACCCAATAAGCAATCGAGAATTGTAAAAACAAAACCGGGCAGCAAACTGATTTTGTAAAAATACGACCTTTTTTTGTCCAACCACTTCGTCGGCAACGGTTAATATTTCATTCCTCCCCCACCTTCTCCAACACCTGACTGATCAAAGGGTAATAATAGTTCCAATAAAAACTCTGTCTATCAGAGTAATCAGAGGCCACATACAGCCCCCGCCACAAGGTAGGCAACCCAAAAAACCGGGGTGATCCAAAAGAGCCATCCATATCCGAGAAATCTCCCGAAAAGTAATAGTGGCGTCCCTTTTCCGATTTTCTTACAACAGCTGCCGGAAAGAATCTGGGCAAGCCCAGACTTCTGAGCCGCTTCAGCCCCTCACTTGTAGGGTTGATATCGTAGTAGGATATCACCTCATAGTCGCGCTCGATCATCACCACATCAAACCAGTCGGGATAGGGAACCACCTCCGGAAGCCTGAATCCATGCTTGTTCACCTTTTGGGTACGTATCAAGGGCACTTTATTGTCATAGTCGGTCTCGTAGACGAAAGCTTCGATTTCTCCGCTTTCCTTGATGAATATCAGACCTGGGCCGCTGAGATTCCAGGACACGTGCTGGCGCTGGTATTGACGAACCATCCAGGTTGGTATATCGGAATTGAGAGCCGTATCCAGTTCATCGAAATATCTGCCTATCCACCCGGTCCACTTCAATCCCATTAGATTTTCGAACTCGTTCCGGATCTGTTTGGTCGTAGGCGATGCCATTGAGTTAAACTCCACCACAACCGACCTCCCTTCCTCAACGGTCGTCTTGATGAGCAAAAGGTCCGATGCATCCATTCCCCCATAGATCTTCGCACTTCGTTCGACAGACGCTGACTTGTCAAAGTCGCCTTCGTACACGCCATAGGTATCCGCTACATAGACCAGATCCGCCTCTGTAGCCATCTTCCTGATCTCCTCGGCTGACTTATCTTTCAGATCCCTGCTTTGGCCAAAATCGGATTTTCCGCTCGGAAAAAATCCAAAATAGTCCATCGCCGCAGTATAGCTGTCCCCAGAGGGCTTTTTGTATTTCTGATGTTCCAAAGTCCAGAATAGCCCTGCATGCTCCTGATAGCTGCCATCCTTCACCGTCTTGTCGATAACTACAATACCCAACTCGGTAACTGGCATCAGCAGCCAAACCAAAAAACTCAGCAAAGGCAATCCAACGATAAGAAGGAATAGTGGCCAAAGCCGATAGACGTAGATTTTCGATTCCTCTTTCATGGATTGTTCAGTCTAGAATCTGTATTCGAATCCCAGAGAAAGGTTGATGTTGTTTCTGAAATTGTCCGTACTCAGTTCATCGCGACTGTAGCCTGTGTACCCATAGATCATGAATTTGGGGGAAATCAGCTGCTGATAGCCCAATCTTGCCCGGTACGAGTTCAACAATTGTGACTGATCCCGGGTCTCTTCATCAGGCGACACACCCGTGCCCAGCTGTAAGCTGAAAAAATCCTCCGCCGTCTTAAAGTAATACCGTGCCGTAAATTGGCTGGATGTACTGGTACCCGCATCATCCGGAATCACATTCAGGCGCACGTTCAGCCACCAGTTTCCAAGATACTTCCCCACCGAACCGGTAATAATATGTGTTGCCGAAGAAAATCCCAGATATCGGTAGCCTCCCTCTACTTCCCAAGCCTTCTCCAAATTGTGGTAGTAGGACGCCCCAAACCTGAATTTCGGAAAAAAACCAGCGCCTGATCCCCCAACATTCAAATAGGCGTAGCCATTTTTACCTATAGAAGGATAGGCATCCAACTCGACCAGTGTCCCGAAATCTTCATATCTGAGCGACTGGGTCACCCTCGCAATCAATGCTCCGGTCAGTTTAGTCCTAGTTCTGCCATAGACAGACCAGGTATGCCAGGGATCTATCTGCCCCTCAAACGAATCGTAGTCGTAGGTCGCTCCCACCGCGTTGACCATCTTCATCCGCTCCAAGTTTCTCATGTAGCCAAGCAGCCCTTCTTGATTGAACCCCTTATCAAAAAGCGGTTCAACCAGATCGTAGGCTTCATTGTACTGCTCGCGATAGTATAGCAGCCGGGATTCTCTATAGATGATTTCGTCGGGTATTGGCGTCCCCAGATTGGACTTCGCGCGAGCCAATACTTCATCCGCTTTGGATAGGTTTTCTGACCAAAACAAGTTGTCCAAATAGGCTACGTAGCCATCGGCATAGTCCGGAGAGGCCAAAATAGCACGTTCCAAATAAATATTCGCAGAGTCATTCTTTCCTTCCCAAGCATAGCTTCTGCCCACTAGGATCAATATGTCTGCATAATTGGGATAGCGTTCCAAGGCTCTGAATGCAATCTTTCTTCCTTCTTGGTATTTATCGTCAAGGATAAGTGTTCGAGCCTGCGCCAATAGCTCATCCGGATCGAAAGAATCCTGAGCTCTGAGCCCCAAAAAACTAAAAAATAAGCCTGTTGCGATCAATAACTTTCTCATTGGGTATTGGATTCGGTTTCTAATGCCTTTTTTTCCTCGGCCGATTTGAAGCCTTGGCGAATCATGGATCCCCACCCGCCCTTTCCTTTGACAAAGTCCCAATGCCCTTTGATCCCCCACCAAACAACCTTTGGGTGGATGACGAATGGCTCAGACAGAATGGTCCAAATTAGCTTTTTAAGGTCTTTTTTGTCCTTGTAGTAGTCAAAGGCGAGCTGCTCATAAAGCACGCTGAATGAGGAAACCAACAGGGACAACAAATACATCATGACCAACAGTGCGAAAAAGTAAAGCGCACTAAAATCACCAACAAGCAGTAGTACCAGCGTATAGACCAATCCCAAGACTTCCAAAATGGGACCATTTTTTTCCAGAACAGTCCAATATGGAAATGTCAACATCCCGACGGCGCCAAACTTGGGATTGAGATTGATTTGTTTGTGCAGCTGCAGGGTCTCTATCGTCCCTCGCATCCAGCGGTTACGTTGCCGGGACAAAATTTCCTCACTCTCCGGCACCTCGGTCCAGCAAAGCAAATCCGGGACAAAGCCTATCTTGAAAGGAATCCCCTGCTCATGCATATACCGCCTCATCCTCACCACGAGCTCCATATCCTCCCCGACTGTTTTGGGAAAGTAGCCCCCGACTTTTCGGACTATGTCCGCTCTGAAAAAACCGAAAGCCCCAGAAATCAGCATCAATGCGTTGATCCTTGACCACGCCATCCTTCCCATCAAAAACGCCCGGAAATATTCCACAACCTGAAATTTCCCCAGTATTGACTCAGGCACGCGATAGCGCGTGACCGTTCCGTCTTGCACATCGCAATTGTTGGCTATACCGATCACTCCGCCCACTGCGATCACTTTCCGATTGGTCTCCTCCATAAATGGTCGAACCATCCGCGAAATCGAGTCACTTGATAGAATGCAATCCACGTCTATACATGCCAATAATTCCATTGAAGCCACATTGATCCCCGTATTAAGCGCATCGGCCTTCCCTCCATTTTCTTTGTCTATTACGACCAGTCTTCGGTAGGACATATTCCGGGACTTATACACTCCCCTCACCGGCTTGGTTTCTATGTCCGAGTTGTAGGCAAATGATGTTTTTTCAAGCTCAAAAGATTCGATCAGTTTTTCTAGGGTATCGTCCTTGGAACCGTCGTTGATGATGACGACCTCAAACTTTCCGTAGTGAAGCGAGAGTAGGCTCTTCACGTTTTGGACGATGGTTTGCCCTTCGTTGAAAGCAGGCGCCAGCATCGACACTCCCGGTGCTATCGGAGACGTGATAATGTCTCCGTAGTCCGTAAACTGATTTTTTCGAAGGTAATCCCGCAATTCCAGCGAACTGAGGATCATCATGGTCATGTAAACCAAAATGACCCCAAAACTCAAGGCCAGAAATATCCACCCAACTACCTCGAGAATCAAGAAGAACAAGAAGCTATACATTGGCCAAGCGGGGGTCTAGGATGTGGTCTCGTACTCTAAGCAAGTCTGAATCTGAATTCCCATATTCCGAAATGAACTGCTCAAATCGGGACTTGTCCAGTTCATGGATACTTCTCATTATCTGTAGCTTGGTCGTAAACTCCCTCTCTTCGGCTACCTTTCCAAGCAAAATTTCCAAGGTGCTCTCGTCTCCCAAAACCTTTGCCGCTTTGACGGCCTGCATCAATAACCTTGGGTTTTTGGACTCCAAGCAGGAATTTACAAAGTCAACTTCCATATGTGCCCCCAGTTCTAGATAGGTTTTTAACAGTTCGGCTTTTTCCTCATCCTCCAGATTTGGCGCCATGGACGAGAGCATTTCCAAAAGATCAATCCGCCCCAATATCCTCACCAATTTGTATCCGAAAATCCTGATACTCTTGTTTTTGGATTCAAAGAGCATCTCGATCTTCAAAGATCGCTGTTGGCTCACAAACTTGATGATCCGGAGATATTTCATCTGCTGCCACTGGGAAAGCGGGTAGGTCTGATCCCGCAAAAAGGACAAATCCGATTTTTCCGAAAGGTTCAACATTGCAGAGACCGCCAAGGACCTAACCTGGAAATTGCTGGAATTTGTGAGATTTTTAACCTCCGGAAGATATTCGAAGAGGTCCATCTCGTTGATTTCGACCAGTCCCTCCGCCACGATATGCCATTGAGAGAGTTTAATTTTTCCAACCGATACCTTGGCTAGTCCCAGGCGGTTGTAGAGAGTTTTCAGTTTTTCCTTAAACTCCCCCTTCATTTTCTTGTTGAGACCGATGATCCGGTCAATCAATACCTCACGGTAGACCAAATCCTGCAATAAATGCTTTGGGAAAAAGGATTCAAAGTCCGCCTCAGTCATTTTCCTAATCTCATCGAGGTCTTTTTCAAAGAGCAAATTGGTCAAAGGATCCACCACCATTTGGTCGTACTCTTTTTCCAAAGCCTCCTTCTTGCTCTTCCTTGACTTGACGACCAACATGACAATGAACATCGAAATCGAGAAAACAAAGAAGGTCAAAATGATCCCCGTGACAATAAAAATCTTAAGGTCAGCAGTAAAACTAAACCGATTGCCATACACCGGGGCGTAGGGACTTTTCAGGGCATAGGACACCAAATCTTCCTGAGGCCCATCTTGAGCGAGCGGTAGATCTATATCCCCTCTGCTGACCAACTGGGAAATGTATTGCACTGCCACGGAATCCGCGACGGGCTCCGAAAGTATCGTGAAATTCAATCGGGACGAAACAGTGTCTGAATCCACAGCTCCCAAGAGCGTGAAGTCTTCCTTTATCCCGCTGACCCATCCCGAATCATAGCGAGTCCACTTGAACCCGCTGTTTTGAACCAGAGTAGAATCAAGGGGATCCTCCAATAGCAAAAAATAGCCAAGCCCTGGAATTTCATGCTGGATTCTGAGGAGTTCGATGAGCACAGGCTTTTGGGTAGGAACAGCCATTTCCTGAGAGGATACTTTTCCTACCAAACTAAAAACTCCAATAAGAAGTAGGGGTAGAAGTCTCCTCATGCGATTTTACCTAAGTACGCGCTTCACTCGAATCGCCAGTTCATTGGGGTTAAATGGCTTAGGCACAAAATCCGAAACGCCCAAATTGAATGCCTCCAATACCACCTGCTCCTCCTCTCCCAAAGAGCTCAGTACAATAATGGGAGTATCGGGCCGGTATTTTTTGGCATGGTGGATGATTTCTATCCCACTTCGAAAGGGCATCATCACGTCCGTAATGATCAAATCGGGATCAAGCGCATCGATTGCCAGGATCCCCTCATTGCCGTCAGCGACGTGATGCGTCTCGTACCCATCCTTTTTCAATCGGAATTGTACCAAACTGGATATCAGCTTATCGTCTTCGATAATCAGAATTTTTTTCATATCAGGGGGTGATGCGGACTTAAAGATAGCATGTAGCAACAAAATGCAAAGGGGCTGCACCGCTCGTAATAGGCACCCATTTTCTCCAATGTAGATAAAATGCACATTAACGCATTTTGGAACCAGTTCCATACCACTGGTCAAAAAAATAGTTTCCGAAAAATAATTCCCCCCTTCTGATGAAAGACCTTTTGCTAGCTTGCTCATTGAAGAATAACCACCAAACGAATGAAAAGACAATTTCTGAAAGCAGGAATGGCTGGCTTACTGTTGACGGGTATTCTCTCGCACACTGCATGGTCCCAAAGCGACCCAACAGGCAAGCGGAGAGTAACTGAAACCTATGCCATCACTAATGCCACGATTTTTGCATCGCCCGGGCAAGAGGGAACCAAAGGCACTGTGCTCTTTCGGGATGGCGTGATCTTGGGTGTCGGGGCCAATTTGCAGCTCCCCAAAGAAGCGCAGGTAATTCCCGGAGACTCGCTCTTCATCTATCCTGGATTCATCGATGGAGCTGGAATGGCCGGTATCACCAAACCCAAGGATCCTGAGCGTCCCAAAGATTTCGTATCCTCCGCACCGCCAGATGAGATCGCTGGCATTACACCATGGAGGTCTATCACGGATCAGTTTTCCATCTCAGCGAGTCAGGTAGACGATTGGAGAAAAGCTGGATTTACCATCAGCCAAATCCTGCCGGATGGCGGAATGATCCCCGGCAAAGCCTCCATTTTGGTTTTGGGCAATCCCGGCACTATCAATGTCCTTAGTGAAAACAGCGCCCTGGCGACAAACTTCAGGGGCTCTCGCGGCATGTACCCAGCCACGGCCGTAGGCGTTATGGCAAAATTCAGGAATGTGTACCAAAACACCACTTTGGCTTTGGATCATTCCAAATTATATGCTTCAGCCGCTGGTGTATCAAGGCCGGAAGTTACCCCAACGCAGACGGCCATGTCAGCGGTAGTCCAAAAACAAATTCCCGTCGTCTTCACCGCGGCAAGCGACCTGGAAGTTCGAAGGGCTTTGGCACTACAAAAAGAATTGGGCTTCAGGTTGATCCTTGCAGGCTTGGAAAACTATGAATCCGTCATCGATCTGATCAAAAGCACAGGGACCCCGGTTTTGATAAAACTGGAAATCCCAGACGACAAAGCCATAAAAAGCCAAAAAGCAGACAGTGCCTCCACTGCCACCAAAGCGCAATATGATCGTGTCAAGGAAGCATACGACAAGGCTCTCAAGCAAGCTTCACTTTTGGAAAAAGCGGGAGTTCCATTTGGCTTCTCCACAATGGACACCAAGCCGGGCGACGCGCTGAAGGCAATCCAAACCATGGTCAAAAACGGCCTGAGCGAAAAAGCAGCGCTCGCAGCGCTTACTGTCAACCCGGCGCAAATTCTTGGAATCAATCGGGTGGCTGGAACCATCGAAAAAGGAAAGATGGCCAATTTCGTCATCAGCAATGATTCACTTTTCAAAGAATCCGCGCAGATCAAGCATGTCGTTGCAGACGGCTATTTATTTGATTATGAAGTAAAGAAAAAGACTCCTAAGGACAACGGCAAATCCGACAACGGTACCGTCAAAGTCGAAGGCCTATGGGAATACACTTCAGAAACTCCAGCAGGTTCCTCTGGCGGTGAGCTAACCATCGCCAAAGAAGGGGATGACTACTCCGGCACCATTACCTACGACGATCCATCCGGTGGCGGCAAAGTAAGCGCACCCATTAAAAACGTAGCAGTCACCGGAAAAACTATAACTTTCGAATTTGACGTCAACGCAGGAGGAAACAATCTCACGGTGACCATCACCGGAGAAATATCCGGAACCAGTATGGAAGGAACCATGTCGGTAGCTCAATTTGGTTCTTTTCCGCTTTCTGCAAAACTCACCACTCCTGGCCTAACCTTCTAAAAACATGAAAAAGCTCAATTTTATATTTGCTGCTTTGTTGGGAATGGGGTTGAATTATTCCCAAGCGCAAACCCCAAAAGGTAGCGTACTGATAAAAAACGCAACTGTTCTCACCGTCACCAAGGGCAATCTGGAAAATGCGGATGTTTTGGTTCAGGACGGTATCATCAAGCAAGTTGGACAGAATCTCTCGGCTCCGTCTGGCGTTCAGACCATTGACGCAAGTGGTAAATACCTCATGCCAGGCATCATCGATGCCCATTCGCATGTCGCGCTGGACGTCGTCAATGAAGCCTCTGCCCCCATCGTCGCCGAGGTTCGGATGAAAGATATGGTCAATCCATACGAAATAGGAATCTACCGCGCACTTGCTGGCGGCGTGACTATTTCCCACGCCATGCACGGATCGGCTAATGTAGTCGGCGGGCAAAACGCAACCCTGAAGCACCGCTGGGGCTCCACGGATCCCGCCGATATCATCATGCAGGATGCTCCACGCACGATCAAGTTTGCGCTGGGAGAAAACCCAACACGAGTCCACGGCAGGGGTAACAACATCCAGCCCAGAACTAGAATGGGTGTGGAAGCTGTCCTCAGAAACGGATTCAATGAAGCCCTGCAATACAAGAAGTCCTGGGAAAGCTACAATGCAGCAAAAGGCCAAAAAGGCAATACCGTTGCCCCGCCGGTCTTCAACGAGAGACTTCAGACTCTAGCCGAGATCCTCGACGGCAAGATCATCATCCACTGCCATTCCTACCGCGCGGATGAGATCTATATGCTGATCAACGTAGCCAAGGACTTCGGCATCACCAAGCTGGTATTCCAGCACACCAACGAAGGTTTCAAAGTAGCTCCTGAAATCGCTGAATATACCATGGGAGCGTCCGTCTTTGCTGACTGGTGGGCTTACAAGATGGAGGTTTACTACTCTACTGCATTCAATGCCGCCATTCTTCAGAAAAATGGCGTGATCACTTCCATCAATTCAGATTCCGCAGAATTGATCCGCCACCTCTACCATGAAGCTGCCAAAACGCAGCGTTATGGAGGATTGACCGACGAAGAAGCGCTTTCGATGATCACCATCAATCCTGCAAAACAGTTGGGCATCGACGACAAAGTGGGTTCGATCGAAGTCGGAAAACAGGCAGATTTGGTGATTTTCGAAGGTCATCCGCTTTCTTCCTATGCCGTTCCGCAGATGACTTTCGTCGATGGTGTCAAATATTTTGACATCAAAGCCGACAAGGACGATCAACGCCAGTTCGTAAGCGCGACTGAGATGGTCGAACCCGTATACCTGCACACAGAGGAAGATCATCAGTGTCTTCAGGACGTTGATGCCTACTTTGAAGCTTTTCAGGGAGCTTTCCTTGACGAAAAACATTAATCACCCCGAAAATTCAAGCTTATCATGAACAGAATTTTAAAAACCTTTTGCGCCTCTTTGCTAGCCCTTATTCCTGTGGCTGCTATGGCTCAGATCGACGGGGAATTTGTAAAACCTCGTACCGGAAAGTTTCTCCTCCAAAATGCCACCGTGGTGACCGTCACCAAGGGGACGCTAGAAAATACTTCCGTATTGGTTGAAAACGGAAAAATCGCCCAAGTGGGCACGGGTATCAATGCTTCCGACGCTGAGGTGATCGACTGTACCGGCATGTTCATCTATCCGGGAATGATCGACGGCGGCACCCGCTTGGGACTGGTGGAGGTCAGCTCAGTACCGGAGACGGTCGACTATGCCGAACTTGGAAATGTAACTCCAAATATGCAGGCGCTTACAACCGTCAACCCAAATGCAGAAGCGATCGGCGTAACGCGAGTTTCCGGAGTGACCACAGTTTTGACAGTTCCCACCGGAGGGCTTTTTCCAGGCACAGCGGCATTGATCAATCTCAATGGCTATACACCGGACCAAATGTACGGCGGCTTCAAGGCCATCGTCATGAACTTCCCTAGCTCGGGACGCAGGGGACGATTTGATCGCAGATCAGACGAGGACATCAAAAAAGATTCGGAAAAGGCTCTCAAAGAAGCCAATGACATCTGGGAAAACGCCAAAAACTACCTGTCTTTAAAAGAGGCTGGAGCCGAGCTCCAGTATTATCCTGAAATGGATCAGTTGTCGAAGGCTGTTTCCGGCGAGCTTCCCCTGTTGATCGTAGTCGATGCCGCTTCCGACATTCAAAATGCCATCAAGTGGGTCGAAGGCAAAGACATCAAAGTGATCTTCTCAGGTGTCGCTGAGGGTTGGCGAGTTGCGGATGAAATTGCAAAGGCTGGTATTCCGGTCATCACCGGGCCCGTTCAGGAGCTTCCCAGCCGCCAGTCGGACCGCTACGATGCCGCCTACGCCAATGCAGGCAAAATGGCCAAAGCTGGCGTGAAAGTCGCAATTCGCACCGACGAAGAGGAAAACGTGAGGAATCTGCCCTTCCATGCAGCTTTTGCCGCGGCATATGGATTGGGAAAAGAGGAAGCGCTGAAAGCTATCACCATCAATCCCGCAGAGATTTTTGGCATCCAGGACCAGTACGGTTCGGTGGAAGCTGGAAAGCGCGCCAACTTGGTGGTTTCCACTGGCGATCCGCTCGAGACCAAGTCCCAGATCATGCACGTGTTCATCGACGGGTACAGAATCCCAATGTCCAATAGGCACATCAGGCTTTATCAGGAGTTTCTGGAAAGATCTCCCGGCTTGAAAGCCAACTAAGCGAAAAAAGGCCATGGAAAAGATTCTATGGCCTTTTTTGGTACTCATTTAAAAATTGTAAGATTTGAAAATTGAAAAATTGATTTTCAACATTTGATCCAGAACTTAATTTTTCAATTTTACAATGTTTCAATCTTAAACATGAAAAAACACCTACTCAGCCTTACCGCCGCCTCCCTCCTCTCCGTCGGTGCTTTTGCGCAGCAAGACGGATTTTTGCCGTCCCAATTTGCGGAGCAAAAGAAATTTGAGACGGACTTTCTCGATGCGGTCGACTTTTCCAGATTCAAAGTCCACCTGCAGGAATTGACAAAAAACCCGCACATCGCCGGAACCCCGGAAAATGAGCTTGTCAAAGACTATTTGGTCAAAATAATGTCCGACGCGGGTATGAGTGTGAAGGTCTGGCCTTATGATGTCTATTTGCCGAATCATCCTGGAAAATCAGAGTTGCAAATCACCTCCCCTGTTCAGTTGACATTGTCCCAAAAGGAAGGCGAGATCGCGGAAGACCCATTTTCCAAGGATCCCAGGCTCCATCTGGGCTTCAATGCCTTTTCCGGTAGTGGGGATGTGACTGCCGAAGTCGTCTACGTGAACTATGGCACCCGGGAGGATTTTGAGAAGCTGGCAGAAATGGGCGTTCCATTGGAGGGGAAAATCGCCATCGCTCGTTATGGCGGAAATTTTCGCGGCTACAAGGCCAAGTTTGCCGAACAATTTGGAATGATCGGGTTGGTGGTCTATACCGATCCCAAAGACTCTGGCTATACGCGCGGCGAGGTCTATCCAAACGGCCCCTACTTTAACGAAACGACCATTCAGCGTGGATCCATGCTGACTTTGGACTATACCGGTGACCCTTTGACACCAAACGTCCCTGCCCTTCCACTGGACGGAAACAAAAAAGTAAAGCGGCTTGACCCTGCTGATGTCCCTTTCCATACCATTCCCGTCACTCCCATTGGCTACGGGGCGGCAAAGGAAATCCTCAGCCGCATGACTGGGTCTGAAGTACCTGAAGCCTGGAAGGGTGGCTTGCCATTCACCTACCGGATCACCGGTGGCCCAGAACTGAAAGTCCGCGTGATGGTGGACCAGAAGCCTGACTATATCCGGGCAAACAATGTGGTGGGAACTTTCGAAGGGAGTGGGTCTCCCGACGAATGGATCATCATGGGCAGCCATTACGATGCGTGGAGCTTTGGCGCCACCGACCCCAATTCCGGCACCGCGATGCTTTTAACCTTTGCTGAGGGTTTGGGTAAGCTTTACAAAAACGGACAAAAACCAGCTCGATCCATCCTGATAGGCCATTGGGATGCAGAAGAACAAGGCGTGATCGGATCTACAGAATGGGTGGAGCACCTAAAAAAGGAACTTGGCGCAAAAGCCATCTCTTATATGAACTTTGACGGAGGAGTGTCCGGAAGAAACTTTGGCGCATCAGCAGCCCCTACTTTGAAAAAGTTGATCATAGACGCATCCAAAGAAGTGGTCTACCCGGATTCGGCCAAAACAGTCTTTCAAGTTTGGGCAGGTAAAAACCCCGAACCTGGAATCGGCAATCTAGGGGGAGGATCAGACCATATCGCCTTCTATATGCACGCGGGCATTCCTTCGCTCAGCGGCGGCTCGGGTGGTACGAGCGCCTACCACTCCAACTATGACAACTTCCACTACTACTCCAAGTTTTCAGACCCCAGCTTCAAGATGGGCGGAGCAGTAGCGCAGCTTTTTGGACTCGTAGCTATCCGCCAGGCCAACGCCGCGGTGATTCCGTACGATGTCAGCCGCTATGCAAGGGACCTTAAGGGGCACTTTGAGCAAGCGGTGAAAAACGTCAAGACCATCGCTCCGGATTTCGCGGGATTTGACCAAGTGGACGCAGCTTTGTCAAAGCTGGAGGCTAGTTCAGACGCGTACCATGAGGCACTACACAAGTCGCTCTCCGAGGAGACCATCCATACCTCCAAGCTGGATGCAATCAACAAAGGGCTGATCAGTTTGGAAAAAAGCTGGCTGGACCCGAAAGGGATGTACTATGGAGCATGGTACAAGTCCCTGTACGTGTGCAACGATCCCTTTTCAGGTTATGCATCTTGGATTTTACCGGGCATACAATATGAAGTTGCCATCCGGAATTCAGAGCGCCTCGAAGAGTGGGACACACGCTATGCAAAAGCGATCCTAGACCTGAGCAAAAAGATCGACACGCTCACCAAGCTGGCTCAACCAAAAAAGTATTGACAGAACAGCAGAACCGCGGCTCGAACCAGTCGCGGTTTTTTTGTTTTTTGGCAGAAAAGTCAAAGCTCCAGCTCGACCAATCGCCAAAACACATCCCCCTCCAAGGTCCAACCTTCAACTCTCAGACTGAGTTTGGTCATGCCATAGGGTACTTGGATTCTGGCTTTGAAAATGCCGCTCTCGGTCTTCGCTAGAGGATCCCAGTAGACCGTGGGCTTTTTCTTCAGAAATTGATCCGTGGGAGATTTTTTTGGAAACTCCGGGTAGGTCGTGAATCCTCTAATCTCAAAGACTTGGAATCCCTCCGAGTTGAACTTCTTCTCGCTCTCCGGCCCAGTTCTAAACCCATTTTTGGTCTCAATCATGATCACACCAGCATAGCCAGCCATTCCAAAAACACTTTTGCTGATGTTGTCCGAATAGACTTTGATGGATCTGAGTTGGGAGGGTTCATAGGAGCCGAGAATTTCATCAAACTCCCCCTTTGCCAAAAACGGCCTACTTTGCCCATCGATGATTAACAAGGGCATCCCGGTCTGTTCCCCGTAGGTATAGTTTCCAAATTTTCTTCCGGTAAATCTGAGCTTACCCCAAATCTCCGCCATGGTCATTTGCTCCAAGTCCTCCGGCCCCACCTGCTGTGTCGGTTCACCGTAGCCATAGTTCCGGTCCGCCATGGTTTCTCTTTCTTCATCTGCCTCCTTCACAAACTCTTCCAGTAGTATATAATCTCCCGAAGTATCCAAAAAAGACTCACTTTGGACGGTCAAAGACTTGACTTTATAGATCAGCTTGGGGAAAGATCCCCGAAATGCGGGTTTCTGAAATTGGCTTAACTCAACCCTGCCAAAGGGTTTGAGCTTGTCGTCCAAGGCAGCCACGGCCACCTGCGCCGTGTCTTGAAAGTTCAAACCCGTCGCCCAGAATCTACCCAAAGAGTCTGAAACGACCGTCCCGTAGTCCTCCAAATCTCCTTCTACGAGCGTGATTTCGTTGGCTGCGGAAGCTTTTTTCCTGTCTGGGAAGAAACGTCCCTCCACGGAAATACCGTATTCGATCGGATGCTGCATCTCGCTATCGAAGGACTCTGGTAGACTCACATCCACCCAGCCCAATTCATTTTCCAAACGATTCTTGTCCGAAATTTCCACAGGGACAGAGGAGTCTAGAAGAGTCAGGATAAAGTTGGTTGCGACCGGATTTTGAAACCCATCGAAAAATTCAAGCTCCAAATCCATCACTCGGTAGTTCACGGAATCACTGACTTCGATTTTATGATGTAGTGCAATGTCTCCAAAAAAAGTCTCTCGGTCGAGTTCCGGTACGACCGGAATGGTCCCCTCAGTCAGGATGGGAACAGGCATCTGAAAAATATCCGTTTCTGGAAAGTTTATATTCCAACGAGTGTAGGCGCGCAATAGGTAATCTCCCGGTGGGATGTTGCCGTCCAAAACCAAGCCTCCGGATATTCTTCCTTCCTCGATTCTGAAGGATTCCTCCCTCACTTTTTTCAAATCAGTGTCTACCAAATCCACATAGAGCACCCGGCTCAAACTATCGGAGTTGATGGGGTTCTGATAGAGCATCCTGCCGCCAAGCCAAAGTGTCTCTCCGGGATGGAAATAAGGCTTGTTGGTACTTAGCCAGGCTTTTTCCCGCAGCGTGTTTAGCTTGATGTATCGGGATTGAAAGATCTGCAATTCCTCCGCAAGGCCAGAAAAGCCTTCATCAGGCACAAAATCCAATGGCAGCGACCTCGCGACCCGCTGCCGGCCGATGTAGCCCGATAAGACTAGCTGCGTCGGATTGATCAAGGTACCGTTACGATCTACATCGAAATATCCAGAAGGCGCATCCATCCAGGAGATGGCATTGTAGTAGTTGGTGTAGTAATCGTTTGGCCAAGGTTTGGTACGATGATGTATTTCCACCCTGCCTGGCACGAAAATCCTATAGATACCATTACCCAAAGGCTTATTGTACAATGCATTAACGGAAAGCGGAACGATGGATTTATTCATCTCCTCCACCACATCGTTCGTACGGTTTCTCAGTGCCGATTCGGGTTGATTGTGATACAAATCAAATCCTTGAACACCGGAATTTCTGAGTAAAAGGGATAAAGCAAGGTGCCGAACCGAGTTTTGATAGTTCAACTGCCGTCCATCTTCCCATTGTTTTTGGGTGAGGGAATCCTCAGACTGCAACTCCCTATAAAAGGCCTGACCATAGAAACGCGAGGCATTTCTGAGCATACGAAAATCCTGCAGATAGTAGTCAATCTCATAGCCCAAAGCCCTATTGACCACCTTAAGAGGAAGATCGGCGCTGGCCTTCGTGTAGTTGAAGCCTTTTTCATTCCTGACGTTTTCGAAGTCTAGCACCCAGGGATTTTCGATCTCTATATCCCTGCCATAGGGATCGTCGGGCACCGCCAAAAACACTTCGCGAAACCTTTTATAGTTCCTCTCCCAGCTCTTGTCCCTCCTCGCTTTCAACTCCACCTCGGAGAGGTTGTCCTCCAGCAACTCCAACTCAAAACTCTGGAAAATAGCTTGGCGACCCTTTCTGATGACAGTCTGGGAGACGGTCTTGAAGCCAACAAAGGAAGCGACCAACTCAAACTCTTCTGGGATTTTCCCCTGTATGACAAACTTCCCATCGGCGTCCGTCGCGGCACCCAGTGTGGTGTTGTTGATGAATACGTTTGCAAATGGCAAAGGAAGGCCGGAGCCTTTTTCCTTTACCACACCACTGATGGTCTGAGACGCAACGGCATGAATCAAAAAGAAAAAAACCGCAAAAAGCAGTTTGCGCATGAAGGTCAAAATTGGGTTTAGTATCTTAATTGTCTGGAAACTAACGATTTTTTTCCAAAACTTTCATTCCACTATCTTCAGTAAGAAGGACAGAAAGTGCTTCAACCCTTTCAGCCAAAAGGTGAACAGTTTTTCAAAAACGCTGTTCGTTATCGTAACAATCTTTTCTTCCTGTATGCCCGCTCAAACCATAAAGGTGCATTTTTTCGCTTGGAACGGCTTTTGAGTTTCTCCATGAAAACCGCTACTCCATGCTGACCTTTATCCTTTGGTGCATCCTCTTTATCCTTTGCTGGCCCATTGCCATCTTGGCCTTATTCCTCTATCCCATTTTGTGGCTACTGTTGCTTCCATTTCGATTGTTGGGCTTCGCTGTGGAGTTGAGCTTTGACTTGGTTCGCAATATTTTCATGCTTCCGTTTAGGATCTTGGGAGTGAGATGAGTCGAAACGGGTAGAGACCTCGCAAATTTTTTTTCCAAAACTTTCCCTGTCTTCAGGCAGTCTTTTTCAACTTGGTGGAGAGGCTCAGAGCACGATGCTGTAGACTGTCGCCAATAAAAATGCCGCCAAAAAAACTATAGCATAGAGAATCGCTGTGACAAAAGAAATCAGAATGGCTTTCCCTAAAGATCTGCTAAACGCTTTTTGCACATAGCCAATCAGGTAGATGAATGTCACCGTAGCAGTAAAAACTGGGATAAGGGATGAATCAAACAGCCTCGATAAGCCCAGCCCAAGCAAGTACACCAAGGCTCCCAAAGAGTGGAAATAGAGCGAAAAAACCAAGGTCTCGGAGTAGTAGGTTGTACCAAATCCCAAGCAAACCTTAAGTATCAGAGCAAATAGTGGCATCAGAACAAACACCAGAAACGAGGCAGCAGAGAGGAATTCGGTAGCGATCTGTTCAGAGCTGATTTCCCCCCTTTGAAGTCGGACCATCCTCACCACGATTTTGTCATTGATCGCATCACTGGCGATATCTTCTTTTTCAAATATCTCCCTGACCTCCTGCTCGGTTATATTTTCGGTTTCAAAGAGCCTTTGCGCCAACGCCAAAGGAATCTGCGTATCGGAAAACAAGGTCACCCTCAATGCTTTGACCTCAGACTGGTCCAAGTCGATGATCGTACCTCTGACCGATTCCACATCTTCATTTACCCCGCCAGAAACAAGAATAAAAAAGAAAAAGCTGAGGAAAAGATAGAGTCTCAAAGGCGGAACATATCGCGCCCGTTTGCTTTCGTTGTATTCTTTGACCACCAGGCCGGGAGCAAAGGCAAGCTTGCGCAACGTAGTCAAAAACTTGCTGTCAAAATTCGAAAAACTCTCCAGCAGCTCTCGCAAGTACACCAAAAACGGAAGCTTGGTAGGCTTCAGCGACTGGCCACAGTGCGGGCAAAATAGGTCGTCTTTTCCAAGGGATGTTTCGCAGTTTGGACAGCTCAAGGACTTAGTCATCTTTTTCAAAAGGGCAAATAAGAAAACCCGGAATTTCTCCCGGGTTCGATCCATTCATTTTTTTCAGTACACGCCAACTGCAGCTGCTGCATCCATGTTTCCATACCCGTATTGGGAATTTTTGTTGGGATAGAGGTCCGCAGTAGTCCTCAATTGGTTCAAAACCTGTGTTCGAGTCCAGCTTGGATTTTTGGCCCAGACTAGCGCGGCAATACCGGACGCTGTGGAAGTTGCCACCGAAGATCCTCCGACAGTTGAAGGGCTGTCCCCACTGCTGGCAAGGGTTATTGGCTTGGTATTCGAGCCTGCTCTTTCCATTACTACAGTAAATTCAACCTTCGAGCCCGAATGACAGGTGCCGCAGCGCTGGTAGCCGCTGCCCTCCTTCACCCCAGTGACAGCAACTGTCTCCGACATGGTCGCAGGAAATATTACTCCAAACCAATTGGTGAAAGTCGTTGAGGTACCTGCTGCTGCGAAAATCAATTTACCGCGGTTATAGGCATATCGGATCGCATCCGCGACTTTTGAATTGGAAAACACATCACCTATCGACATGCTGATGATCTTCACATCGGTCCTATTCCCCAACAAGACCAGGGCCTCAGCCACACCGTTTTTTTCATCACTGGAGTTAAATATCACGTCACTAGTTCCTCTGACCGACACCAAGTTGGAGTTGTAGGCAACACCGACTGCCGCACCGGTTGTATTGCGAGGGGATGCAACGACCCCGGCCATTGCGGTACCATGTCCGCATTGGTCGTTCGGCCCATCATAATTCTTCCAGATAAAAAATCCAGTCTTGTACGTCCCAAATTTTTGCACCGTCCTTCCTGAAGACTCCCCAGAGTTGAACCCAGAGCCAAGTAACATTTGATCTTGTGACAAGCCAGTGTCGATTACTCCCACGGTGATCCCCGATCCGGTGCTTAGCGCCCAAGCTTGCGTGATTCCCATTTGCGGATAGTTCCATGAAGCTTTGGCACCAGGACTGAGGACAGAGTAGTCGGAAGGAGCAAGATTTGACTGTGGGTCATTAGAGCATCCCGAATCACTTGTGAGCCGGGCATACGGATTGTCACCATTGAGCAATTCGTAGTTGAATTGATAGCCAAGCGGTTCGAAATACCTTACTTCCTCCATTTTCCTCAGGTTATGGATGACTTCTATAGTGGAGATTTTCACCTCCAAGTAGGGTAACTTCTCATGGATTACCGCCGTCTTATCCCTCAATCGATAGGCTGGGCCTCCTCCATCGGCGACCGTTTGGGTGATCATGTTGACAATCTTCGCAGCTGATTCTTTCCATTTTTCTCCCTGCAAATCTTCCAGACCGATTCGGCTGTTTGGCTGTGCGAGATCGACAGGCTTATAGCCGATTGTCAAGATAGAATCTCCAAGCATCAATGCACTAAACAAAAGCTGGTCGCTTTGCTCCATCCAGACAAAGTCGCCAGTTTCTTGGATTGAGTTGAGGATAAGCTGGTCAATTTCATTTGAAGTGATCAAGTCCAAGTTTGTAGGATTTTGCTCCAAAAGGGAGACCGATGGCGTTTCTTCCTGCCCACAGGAAAAAACCAGAAAAGCCCCAATAAGTTGGGGAAGGTTGATTTTGGATCTCAAAAACATAGCTAAAAAGAATGTTAAAAGTTGAACATCTGTAAGTTACAATATAGAATAACGTATTATCCAGGCTATTCTAAATTAAAAATAGAGGTTCGCATCACCAGCGAGGCTTTCCTCACATCGCGACTGATAAAAGTCATGGATTCTCCCCACCACATTAAATAGATTGCAGAAGACCTTTTTGCATTTTCTCTCCAAAGACATGAAAATCAAGCTTGAAGAAACAAACTCAATCAGCCCCGAAGCCTGGGAAAAATCATGGCAGGAGCACTGGAAGAAATCACAGATGAACTATGAGCTCCCTACTGAAATTGAAGCGGCAGTTCCGGAGGAGCGGGACTTTTTGCAACACTCCAGAACCTTCGAAAAGGAAATGGAGCGGCTGGAAAAGGTTCATTCCGAATTCCGTGAAGCAATCAAAAAAATGCAGCACATCGGCCCTGCCGTGACCATCTTCGGTTCGGCAAGATTCAAGCCAGGGGAGCCGTTTTACGAGTTGTCTAGAAAGACAGGAAATGCTTTTGCCAGAGCAGGCTTCTCAGTACTCACCGGAGGCGGGCCTGGCGCGATGGAAGCTGCCAACCGCGGTGCGTTCGAAGCAGGAGGGAAATCCTACGGGCTCAACATCATTCTCCCACATGAGCAAGCCCCCAATCCCTACGTGGACGACACGATTAACTTCGATTACTTTTTTGTAAGAAAGACTATGCTGGTGAAGTACAGTTGCGCCTTTGTCGTTTTGCCTGGTGGTCTGGGCACCTTGGATGAGCTATTCGAAGCAGCCACCCTGATCCAATGCGGAAAAATCGGTCCCTTTCCGCTGATACTCGTCGGAAAGGAATTTTGGAAAGGGCTGCGAAACTACATCAGCTATTTGGCCCATAATGGTGTCTTTACCCCTGAGGAGATTGGCTTTTCCAAGATTGTCGACAGTCCCCAAGAGGCGGTGGAGCTGGTTCTCAAAAGCCTCCCCCAAGACATGAAGCACATACTCGATCGTGAGAAAACCCTTGTGAAACCCAGACTAACCTAGACCCCACTTTCAATGAAAATCAAATTGTTTGGAGCGGCCGGAGGGGAGGTGACTGGATCTTGCTATCTCGTCAAAACCGAAAAATCAGCCATTTTGGTAGACTGCGGGATGTTTCAGGGAGGAAAAGACTCCGAAGCGAAAAACCTCCTTCCCCAAGGTGCGAGGCCCGGGGAGATAGATGCCGTTTTATTGACCCACGGTCACTTGGACCACAGTGGTCGTATTCCCCTGTTGATCAAGCATGGATTTTCCGGCCCGATATACAGCACAGGCCCTACGCTGGAACTCACCCAAATAATTCTAGAAGACTCCGCCCGCCTTCAAGACGCAGATGCGGAACGCCATAACCGAAAATATTGGGAACCCGGAGAACCACTTTTTGAACCACTCTACGAGCCAGAGCATGTGGAGGCGATGAGAGAGCTTAACAGGCCCATAGAATTTGAGGAGATAGTTCCAATTACAGTGGACATCACCGCGAGGTGGGTCGAAGCGGGTCACATGCTAGGTTCGGGAAGTATAGAAGTGACCGTGACAGAGGAAGGAAAGAAGAAAGTCATCGCATTTTCGGGCGACCTGGGTCCGCTAAGCCTGCCACTTCTACGCCCGTTTGAACATTTCCAAAGTGCGGATATGGTCTTCATGGAATCTACTTATGGGGACAGGGACCACAAGTCCTACGAAGAGACGGTTGAGGATTTTTTCAAAATAGTCAAAGAGGTAAGTGAAATCGGAGGAAAAATCCTCATCCCCACTTTTGCCATTGGCAGAGCCCAACAGCTCATGTACCACATGGCGGAGCTATACAACACGACTACGATCAAGCCTTTCCCTATCTATTTGGATAGCCCCATGGCCATTCGGGCTACTGATATTTACCGAAATCACCAAGACCTACTCGATGAGGAATTTCAGCTTTTGAAACAAAAGGGTGCATTTCCGGTCGATGAAAGATATTTCATATCCAGCCAATCCCCGGAGAATTCAAAAAGTCTCAACGAATTGAAGGGTCCGTGCATGATCTTGGCCGGAGCCGGCATGTGCAACGGAGGCCGAATCCTCCACCACCTCCGACACAACCTCCGTGACCCCGACACGCATGTCGTAATCGTCGGCTTTCAGGCCCAGGGTTCTTTAGGTCGCAAGCTAGTGGATAAGCATCCCATCGTCCGGATTTTCGGCGAGGAGATTCCTGTAGTTGCCAAAGTACACACCCTAAATGGGTTTAGCGCCCATGCTGGGCAGTCCGAGCTACTCGAGTGGTTTTCCTTCCTTGCCCAAGCCAAGCCACGTGTGGCCCTGGTACACGGCGAAGACAAGGCGAGGAGTGCACTGGCAAAACTGATTGAGGAAAAATTCGGTATTCGCCCTGAACTCCCGGAAATTGGAGATGTAATCGAAATCTAACCCCACTAAAATGGACAACCAAAACTATTCTACCCATCCATTCCCTACTCCCGCCAAGCGCTATCTCGGCGCGGCTCTCACAGCAGCAGTTCTCATCTTCTCCACTTCGCTCAGTCCTGGACAAAATAACTGGCCAAAGGATGTATTCGCCAAAAACGGAGCAAAGATCACAGTCTATCAACCTCAGCCTGAGGCACTCAATGGAAACGAGATCCTTGGACGTTCTGCATTCTCCGTCGAAGAGGCTCCAAATAGCGAACTGATATTCGGGGTATTTTGGTACGAGGCAATGATGAACACCGATAGGGATACGCGCGCCCTGAGCTTGGAGAGCGTAAAGATTACCGATGTCAAACTTCCAGGTGTCGATGACGGGGAAAAAATCAACAATCTAAAAACCTTACTAGAAACCGAAATTCCGCTTTGGGGAATAGCGTCAACCATCGACGAGATTAATGCAACCATCGATAGCGAGCAACAGATCAATGCGAGTGAAGGATTGAACAATGATGCGCCGGAAATCTTCTATTCCGAGGAACCTACCTTGCTCTTGCTTTTTGACGGGGAACCCAAATTGGAGCAAGACAAAGACCTGAAGATGGACCGGGTGATCAACACACCTTACTTAATCCTACAAGCGGAAGACAAAAAATTCTATCTCTTTGCAGGTCAGGGCTGGTATATTTCTTCTCAGGTAAAAGAGGGCTACGTACTTACCTCAAAACTCCCAAAATCCATCAGTGAAGTAGACAAGCAGATCAAAGACCAGCAAACCGAGAAGCCGAACACCAAAGCCAAAGCTCCCAAAAAGGTCATATCCAGCATCACACCCGCGGAGATTATCCAATCGGATGGCAAGGCGGATTTTGCAAACATCGATGGCACCGACCTCTTGTACATGTCCAATTCTGAGGACAACATATTTCGATACATCGACGATCAGAAATACTATCTCCTTCTTTCGGGAAGATGGTATAATTCCACGAAACTCGAAGGACCGTGGACTTACCTTCCTGCGGACAATCTTCCTGCGGAATTTGCAAAAATCCCCGAATCATCGCCAAAAGGAGGTGTGCTCGCCAGCGTACCCGGGACGAAAGCAAGCCTTGACGCGATACACGATGCGCAAGTCCCCCAAACGGCAAAAGTGGATCGAGCCAAGGCAAAATTGGAGGTTACCTATGACGGGGAACCTAAGTTCGAACCCATCGAAGGCACTAAGCTTGACTTGGCGATGAACACGAAAACGACCGTACTCAGATCAGGCAAAAAATATTACGCGGTGGACAACGGGGTCTGGTTTGTAGCCGACAACGCAACAGGACCTTGGAAAGTAAGCGACGAACGACCCAAAGATGTGGAAGACATCCCTGCGAACTCTCCGGCCTACAATGTAAAATACGTCTACATCTATGAAAGTACCCCCGAAGTCGTCTACGTGGGCTATACGCCCGGCTATATGGGCAGCTATGTGTATGGTCCCACCGTCGTGTATGGCACGGGCTACTATTATAATCCTTGGTATGGCCCCTACTATTATCCTAGGCCAGTGACCTTTGGGTTTAGCATGCACTATAACCCTTGGACGGGTTGGAGTATGGGCTTCAGCATGAGCTATGGGTTTTTCACTTTTGGGTTTTACGGAGGAGGAGGATATTGGGGGCCCGGAGCCTACAGGCCTCCGTATTACGGTGGAGGAAACAATGTTTTCATCAACAATGGTGACATCAATATTGACCGGTCCAATAACATCTACAACAAACGAAACGACGTCACCACCCGCGATGTGCAACGGGGCGACCGTGGAAATGCCTCCACTAGACCGACGGCGGGCCAACGACCTAGTAACCAGCCCGGGGTTTCTACGAACGATAGAAACCGAACCCCAAGCGCTCGTCCTTCGACTGGACAGCAGCCTGCCAACCGTGGTGCAATGGCCGGTGCGGGTACTCGGGACGTCTATTCCGACCGAAACGGCAATGTCTATAATCGCGACGCCAACGGAAACTGGAGTCAACGCCAAGGCAATTCTTGGCAAAACACGACCAACCAACCCGCACAGATGAATCGTGACTACCAAAACCGACAGCGAAGCGCCACTCAAAACCATGGATTTCAGCAATCCAATAGAGCTGGAAATCTCGGAGGCTCCTATCATGGTGGCGCGGCACGCATGGGAGGAGGCCGAAGGAGGTAATGCCACTCTCACCTCATTAGTATTCAAAAATCCCGAAATCAATGTTTTGGGATTTTTGGTTTAAAGCCCCTGACTGGGGACAAGATCAACCTTCGGCTTGTTTGCCCAAATTCATTTTCGCGTCTCTGTACACATCTCCCAACGCATCACTGCAGACGTCCTCTTTCCCACCAACCTACTTCTATCGACTTAGCTTGAATAGCCCCGAAAAATGATTAATTTGTTTCTCTAGAGTTTATCCGGCTCATCTCCCATTTTTAACCTGCTTGCTTATGACTGGCTTAGCTGTCTTGGATGTTTTTATCAGCCTTGTATTCATCTATCTTCTCTATAGCCTATTGGCGATGACGGTCATCGAATCGATCACTTCAGCCTTTAGCTCTCGCTCCAAAAACTTGATCACCGGCATAGACCGCTTGCTGGCTGATGACCAGCTGTCCGATTGGTTTAACCATACCGTTGTCAACCTATTTTGGGTAAAAACCACCAATCCGCTGACAAGAGCCTTTTACTCACACCCTTCTATCAAATACCTTGGGCAAAAAGGCATCAATTCAAAACCTTCCTACATCGCCAAAGACAGGTTTGGAAGTGCATTAATCGACCTGCTGAGAAAAGGTGCCTATCTCGACGACGTGGCCAACATATCCGCCACCCTCGGGATCATACCGGAGTACGACTCCAGCCTTTTGGCATCCAAAGTCCGTGATGCAGAAAACGAACTCAATGAACTGAGCCAATCGAATGAGCCTGATCAAAACGAGATCGATGCAGCACAAGAAAAACTCGACAACCTGAAAAAGGACCTGTTTCAAAGAACAAACAAGGAGAATCCCTGGGATATTGAAGGTCTGTCCATTGGTTCCGAGACCAAATACCAGCTCAAAAACCTCTGGGAGCAGGCAGTCAATGACAAGGAAAAGTTCAGAGTCCTGATCGAAAACTGGTATGAAGACCAAATGGATAGAATCGCCGGCTGGTACAAGCGAAAACTTACCTTCCTGACTTTCATAGTCGGTCTTCTAATCGCCGGCCTATTCAATGTGGACTCGATCAGCCTTACCACGGAGCTGGTCAACAACGACGAGATGCGCACTATGCTCGTCGAAAGCGCAAGCGCTTATCTGGCAGAAAATCCCGTAAAACCCGATTCGATTTCGCTCAAAGAACAAAGGGTTTACTTGGACACACTGAACGCAAGAATGGCCAAATACAACTATGTCTTGGGAGCGAACAAAGACAAGGGTTATACATTTTGGACATTCCTCGGCTGGCTGATCACCGCCTATGCCATTTCGCTTGGAGCGCCATTTTGGTTTGATCTGCTGAACAAACTCATGCAGGTACGCAACTCGGTCAAAATTCCGGTGAAAGGAAAATCCTCCACGGACGATTCCTCTTCCGAATCTGTCAACGTCAAAGCTGTAGGATAATGGCCAGCTACCCAGGAATCACAACTCTACCAGTCAATCTGAGGAGGGATCGACCAGAAGTCAATTCCCCAATTTTCAAGACACTCAATCCAAACACCGAGGTGGAGATTTCCCATGCCATTGTCGGTGAGCAGTACTTGGACAGCAACATTTGGTATGTCCTACGCAACCAAGCCTTTGTTTGGAGCAAAGCGATTACCACCACTTCAGAGGTTCCTTTTGTGAAAAAAGAACTGTTGGTTACCGCCGACGACATCGGGATCGTGGACGAAATCGACGTCGGAGCTTTGATCGCGCTTCGCGAAGGATGGATCAATTCCATTGCTGTCTTGGTGAACCGCCCGAATGATCCAGATTCGAGTTATCTGAAAGCCTTTTGCCAAAAACTAAAAAATCATCAAGTCAACCCCCAGCAGTCTCTCTACGACAACACCCATATCGGTCTGCACTTTACCATCACCTCGGGCGGTCCAATTTCCAGCCACGAAGCTGTAGGGAGCCTAGTTGACGGTGACAACAAGTTCTTGGATTTCCGCAAGTTCAATCGGAACTTCGAAAAGGAGGACTATGTAGCCCAAGTCAAGACTGAATTCTTTGCACAGTATCAGCTGTTTAAGGAGATATTTGAGCGGGAACCGGATCACTTGACCTCCCACCACGATGTGCTGACTTTCAACCGGCATTTGTTTGAATTTGTACAAGCCTGGTCCCGCGAGCACAGGATTCCACTTCGAAACCACCGCTACCTGCCTGGCTCCAAACGTTTTTGGTACGACACGCTTGCGCTGATGAACGTTGACCTTCCGTCCATTGAAAAAATGAACGATTGGGAGGAGCGTCAGGGGCCATTCGACTTTGACGGATCCCAGCGGACAATTGTCGACCACTACGGCCCTATACCTCCCTTTGGCATCAATTGCTACGATACCATCATCGCAAACAAACAATTGGCACTGGACAAATGGATGCGGGATTTTCTGGTCAGTACGGACAAGCGCAGGGAAATCGTGATCCATTTGATGAAGTCGGGACTGCGAAGCCAATCGGACTTCGTTCGCCAGTATCGTTGGCTGCGGAGCTCTTATCCCGGGATAGAGATCAAATACTTCGATGGGCGTGTAGCCGAATATCTTTCACTCCAGAAAAGATGCCATTGGAATAGTGATCGATGCTTGGGCTTGCTTCCGAGAGTTTAGACTTTTAGTTTCGAAGTAAAAAGCCGCAAGTTTTTCTAATCACAATAAACAAACCATGCCCAACATCATCGCCGCATTCAACTTGACCGTCGACGGGTTTTGTGACCACACAGCCATTAACCCTGATAAAGAAATCCATGAGCACTACAGAGTGTTGCTTGGGCAAGCTGGAATTATTCTTTACGGAAGAACGACCTATGAGCTGATGGAATTTTGGAGGACGCTCGTCGAGAACCCCTCCGGTGAAAAGTCCATGGACGAATTTGCTCTGGCCATGGACAAGGTACCGAAATTGGTCTTCTCAAACACCCTCAAAAAACTCGACTGGCACAGTGCCATCCTGGCAAACAAATCCCTCAAAGAATCGGTCCTAGAACTAAAACGTGCCCAAACCTATGGGGAAAAAGACATCCTTGTTGGCTGCCGAAGCCTGATCATCCAGCTGCTGAATCTAAACCTGATCGATGAGCTTCAGCTCTGCATACATCCCGTGGTGGTGGGAAAGGGATTGCCACTCTTTGACCAAATCGACGACCGAAAAGAATTCAAGCTCTTAAAAACAAAAATCTTCTCATCTGGAGCTGTCCTGCATTACTACGAGCCAAGCACTGAAAAATAGATCCGGTGCTGCCTTCACTGCCTTCTGCGACTGAGCACTGAGACTGCCTACTTCTCATCCTCTCCCCGAACCCTCAAACAGCTCATACTTCAGCAAGCGGCAATCGATGGTTCCATTCCAAAACTCAATTCTTCGACTGGCTTTTAAGCCAACTTTTTTTGCCAACTCCAAGTTCCCTGTAAAAATATATCCGCGATAGCCCGCGCACTTCTGCTTCATGAAGTCCCCCATCCGTCTATAAGTAACTTCCAGCTCATCGTTTTCCCCCAAGCGTTCTCCATATTCTGGATTGAACATGATCACACCTCTGGGCCGCTCGGGAATCTCTGTCTCGGCAAAGTCACAAGTCTGAAAATCGATCATGTGATCCACGCCAGCATAGGCGGCATTTTCCCTGGCAAAAGATATTGCCTGCAAGGAGATGTCTGAGGCGATGATCTTTACTTCCGTTGCCTCGACGATTTTATTTTCAAGCTTTTTCTTTTTAGCCAAAAAAGCTGCCTCGCTGTAGCCCAAGATATGCTGGAAAGAATAATGATCTCGATAAAGTCCCGGATAGCGCTTCGTAGCCATCAGAGCTGCTTCGATGGCAAGCGTCCCCGAACCACACATGGGATTGATGAAAGGTACCCGCGTATTCCATTCGGTCGCGTAGATAGTCGCTGCCGCCAAGGCCTCCATCATCGGAGCCTTTCCCGGAATTTTACGGTAGCCATGCTTGGCTAGAGTTTCGCCGGAAGTATTGAAATAGACGGTCGCTTGGGTTTCTTTCCAGTAAACTTGGATCACCAGTCCAGAAAAATCCGAACCAGAGTCCGGCCTTCGACCCTTTTGCTCACGGAAGCGATCGACGATAGCGTCCTTCACCTTCACGTTGACGATGAGCGGAGTAGTCACAGTCTCGTTTTCCGCAACCGAATTGACCGAAAAGTAGCCATCAACGTCTAAATATTCTTCCCATGGGATGGATTTGAACTTGCGGTAGATGTCCTCGGTGTTGCGGAGGTAGAAGGATTTGATCTCATAGAGCACGTGGGAGGCCGTCCGCAGGTGAAGGTTTAGATCCATGCACTCCTCCATGCTGGCGCGGAGTTCCAGACCGGTCCGCATGACAATAGTCGGCACAAAGCCCAATTCCCTGACCTCCTGTTCCAGATAGCTGACCGAGCGATCCTTGCAAGTGATGAAAACTTTCCCTTTTTGGTTAAAATCAAGCATGCGCAAAAGTAAGCAAGCGGCAGGTCACTTGGGGGCGAAAAGGAAGAATATTTGGCCGACCTATGAATTGTATTCCAAAGATTCTTGGACTCAATCGCGAAATGGAGCTTAACAAGCTATCTCAGAATTTCAAAGTAAAGCTCATTGAGTACTTTCTCCGCCTCGGAGTGGATGGGGCTGCCGGTAACCGTGGCTAAGTTGATGGCCAAAAAGACAAAGGTATTTTTCTCCGGAAAATAATAGAGCTGGCTCCCGGCTCCCAAGCCTCCCCCACTGTGGCCGATCGCCTCTTTCCCTCCCAAAGTAGTCAGATCCAAACCCAATCCATACTGCGGCACCCCATTGGAGTCGTTAATCCAGGTTCTCATCTCAGCTAGGGACGCTTTGCTTACCAACTTGCCTTCGATCAAAGCCTCCAAAAAACGTATCGCATCCGCAGGGTTTGTTATGATCCCGTCATCACCGACCATCTTTTTCACATTTTGGACTTGCAGGAAGCTTGAGTTTTCCAAAATGCCATTGCTGTACCTATCCCAGTACCCATTCACCAACTCTGGTCTGTCAAGGTAGCTGGGCGTATCTCGGTAAAAGGTATGCTTTAGCCCCAGCCTTTCGAAAATATTCTCCCGGATATAGGCCGCATGATCTCCTGTCAAATGATCCATCATCAAAGCCAATAGCACGTACCCGGAATTGCGGTAAGAATATCTCGACCCAGGTTCAAAATCAAGGTCTTTCCCTTGGATCAGCTTCATATAGTCCCGTGGCTGAAAATCATGATCGGGATCCTGAAGTAGCACTGTGATGTATTGTGGTAGGTAATTGTACTCTGGGATTCCCGAGCTGTGGTTCAGGAGCATTCGAACCGTCATCTCGTCGGATCTGCTGATCCAGGAGGCAACGTCATCAGGCAAATAATTCGAAACCGGTAGGTCCAAGTCTACTTTGTCTCTTTCACTAAGTATTAGGATGCTGGTGGCCAAATACGTCTTGGAGATACTCTGAAGGTATTGGAGGTTGCAAGTATTCATTCGAGTCTGGCTTTCCAAGCGGGAAAAACCAGAAGCGAAATACCATTCCAAATCTTGGGTCTTGACTCCGGCGACCATACCCGGGATCCCCAAGCTGACCACTTCATCCATTTTTCGCCTGACGCTTTCAAAACGCCGGTTTGCCGCATCTGAATTTGCATGCGCACAGTTTTCCTGTTGGGCGTTTCCGGCTAGACTCAAAGCAAAAAAAACGAAAACCAGCAAGAGAAGTTTTTCTGTCAGATTCCGTTTCATGTCAGTTGTCCTTTAAGTGAGTGCGCATTCCGAATTGGAAAATGGTCTCCGGAACAAGTGGGATATCTTGATTGTAGCCTTTGAGAAAAACAGCCTGATAATTGACGAAAGGACTGGTGTAAGTACCCTCGGAATAGTCGTGGACTCCCAAGCCTATTCCCAACGGAATGGCAAGCATTCCCTTCCCTTTCTTCCCGATGGAAGTCCACTCCCCATTTCGCTGGACATAGGATTCACTCGGCCTAAAGGCCATTTTATAGCCAATCCCGGCTTTTATTTCGCCGAAAAAAGGCTTGCCCAGATAAGGTCTCCAAGCTGTTTGGGTCATCAGGTAGAGGCCGTTGCCCATGTTCTTGTTTCTGATCCAGAAAACAGAAAACTCCTGCACCCAATCATGGCTGTCTCCACCATGACTGACTTCCGTTCCCAATCCAACTCCCAGGTTTTTGAAATTGGAGCCCATATTCCTGAATGGAAGGGAAAAAGACTGAAACTGTAACGTGAGGGTGATCGGGAAATTCCGGTAGTCCCTGGGCGTCACATCTTGTGCTTGCAACCCCGTGCAGAAAAGCGAAAGGAGTGAAAAAAAGAGATAAATCCGTGTTTTCATGTTTATCGAATTGATGGGACAATTTTACCCACAAACCCCGACCTAGATCTCGAAAAAAGCCTTGGATTTGCCGAAGCGCACCAAAATTCCCGGGGAAGTGTCAGAGATTTGGCATGAACCAGGCGCGAAATGCAGGTGCCTTGGCTCGGCTGATGCCCAATTCTAGCGTCAAGTCTGCTCCAAGTTGCGCTTCGAGCTTCCCATGTTCCAGCTTGGTGAAGCCCTTGACAATTTGGCGATGGACAATGGTTTGTCGGTTTAGCCTAAAAAAATCCATCTCAGGAAGCTCCTTTTCCCAATAATCCAGACTTTCATCCAAGAGGTATTTTTTTCCAATCAATGTGATAAGCTGAACGTACTCTTCGTCTATTTTCATCGCGGCAATCTCAGAACCGGCAATCAAAAGATTTTGACTTCCCGTCTTGACTGGAACTCCCCGAAAATCAGATTGAAACATTGCCTTTTTAGCCTGCATCTCTTGCAGGCTGTGGTAATAATAAAGCCCGATGTAAATGCCGTTGATCACCAAAAACCAAACGCCAATGATAAACACGTCCATGGTGTAAAATTCTGGGATGGCTGGTTTTCCTTTTGCTATCCAGCTGACCAACTCGGTGGTGAGGATGATGAATCCCAGTCCAAAAAAAGTCGTCAGCGCCAATTGGATCAAGATCCTCGTGACGGGTTTTGGCCCAAAAGGAATCCTGCGATCCAGGCGAAAGATGATTCTTCTGACGATCAGCCAGGCCAGATATCCCTGCGTGGTATCGATGGTGAAGGTGAGCAGCAGAAAGCTATTCCACCGGATGTTGGAATAGGTCAGGTAGTAGTTGAAAGCACTGATGAGAGGGATCAGCACCAGAAAAATCAGTATATCCGGCCTGTATTTTTTCGCGATGGAGCGATCAGCATCCTGTGCCATAAGGCCCTAGGCTTTTTGGACTTCTTCCCCGAAAATCTCCTTCACCACCCAGCCTTTGCCCCATTCCTCTATTTCTTTCTCAGACCAAAGTTCCGGGAAAAAGACCACCTTCTGAAAACGCGGAGGAAGGTACTTTTGCCAATTGGTTCCTCCCGTCGCGGCGATGTCCACAGGGTCACGTTGAAGGTATCGCACAGCAGATTTGTAGTGGGCCAAAGGCCAGAACACGTTGGCTTTCAAATCAAACTGACGCATCATCTCTCTAAGCACTTCAGTCGGAAACTCCAGTTCCATATACTTTTGCCACAGATTTTTGCGACGATAAGCTTCGATGAGATCGATCAGGTTTTTGCCGTATTTCTCCTCAAAATTCTTCAGCGTAAGGGTCTTCTCCCCGGTCGCCAGCTCAATGGCGCCTTGCTGCCAGTAGAGATTTTCGAATAAATCATCGCCGGGGCTGTGGTAGTCATACTCCTCCCGCTTTTCCAATGCGATCAGGTGGAATGCATCCGTAGCCATCAGCTCGATCTCGCGAAACTGTGCGCTTTGGAAACCTGAGGAAGGCAGAAGGGACATTCTGAACTTAAGAAACTGCTCGCGCTCCATTCCTTTCCACATCATCGCAAAGGAACTGATCAAGTGGTCGAAATACATCAGTATCCGCTCCAGGCGAGTTCTAAAAAAAGTCTCAGTCAGCTTCTGCTGGTCTGCGATCTGCTCCATTTCGGAGATGATCAACTTAAAATACAACTCCGTAATCTGATGGTAGATGATGAAGATCTTTTCGTCCTTGAAGCTGGTCTTAGGCTGCTGCAGGGAAAGCAATACGTCCAAATTGATATAGTCCCAATAGGTCAAATAATCCGCATGCAGCAAGCCCTCCAGATAGGATAGCAGATCTTGGCCCGATGACTTGAATTTCTCCTCCAGCTGGTAGATTTTCTCTAAGACTTTCGGATCAAACTGAGACTGGCGCATGGGGATTTTTTAGTCAAAAAGGTAGTAATTTCGAAGGCTTTCTCCTTAATTTCGGGGCAATAGCGGCACTTTACTGCGGCAAAAATGAAAGATTCCCAAAAATAAACCAAATATATCATGGAGGCTACCGAAATCCGAAAATCCCTCAAGCAGGACAATTTTGAAGGAGTTGATTTTCTGGATCTGGATGATCTGCTGACCGAAGAGCAGAAGCTGATCCGGGCCTCGATGCGGGATTTTGTAAAAAAAGAGATCTCCCCATATATCGAAGACTGGACACAGAGGGCGTACTTTCCCTACGAAATAGTGAAAAAGTTTGGCGATGTCGGCGCATTTGGCCCACAGCTTCCCGTGCAGTATGGGGGCGGCGGTTTGGATTACATCTCCTACGGGTTGATCATGCAGGAGATTGAGCGTGGAGACTCTGGTATGCGCTCGACCGCATCCGTCCAGGGTTCTTTGGTCATGTATCCCATTTACAAATTTGGTACAGAGGAGCAGCGCATGAAATACCTTCCCAAGCTAGGTTCGGGCGAGTACCTGGGATGCTTTGGCCTCACCGAACCCGACCATGGCTCCAATCCCAGCGGGATGATGACCAACTTCAAGGACATGGGCGACCACTACCTCCTCAACGGTGCCAAGATGTGGATCTCCAACTCACCCAAGGCGGATATCGCGGTAGTCTGGGCAAAGAGCGAAGAAGGCCGCATCCACGGCCTGATAGTAGAGCGGGGAATGGAGGGCTTCACCACCCCCGAGACTCACGGCAAGTGGTCGCTTCGCGCTTCCTGCACCGGAGAGCTGGTGTTTGACAACGTGAAAGTGCCGAAGGAAAATCTCTTGCCCGGCAAGTCAGGACTCGGCGCACCGATGATGTGTCTGGATTCTGCCCGTTTTGGGATTGCCTGGGGTGCGATTGGTGCCGCTATGGACTGCTACGAATCCGCCCGCAAGTATGCGGCCGAGCGTATCCAGTTTGGTAAGCCCATCGGAGGATTTCAGTTGACTCAGAAAAAACTCGCAGAGATGCTCACCGAGATCACTAAGGCCCAGCTTCTGGCCTGGAAGGTCGGCAAGATGATGAATGAAGGCACCGCAAAAACAGTCCACATCTCCATGGCCAAGCGCAACAATGTCGAAATGGCGCTCAACATCGCCCGCGAAGCCCGTCAGATACACGGAGGCATGGGCATCACGGGAGAGTATCCCATCATGCGCCACATGATGAATCTGGAGTCGGTAGTAACCTACGAGGGAACTCAGGACATCCACCTGCTCATCCTTGGCCAGGAGATTACGGGGATTGCGGCGTTTAAGTGAGGAAGAATTGAAAGATTGCTGCAAAGACGGAAGACAGGAGACGGAAGACAGAAGAAGGCAATGGCTGATACTTGGGCGACAAGACAAAAAATAGCCCGTCCATGACGCCCTCAGATCGGTTTTACTTGGAAACTCTTCGTTTGACAAAGTCCCACCACCTAAAATTTTTTTCAGCAATTTTTCTCAAATTCCTGCTCACAAGCATACTTATCTCCCCGTAGTTTTTTTGGTAAAGAGACGAGATGTGAAAAATCTCTTTCCCATTTGACACAAGTGTTAATTCCCTCACAAGTCCGCCGCGTGTCAGGTGAATCGTAGTTTTGTAACCGTCCAAGTTATTCCAAGAAATAGTTGTCCAAGTTCCAATAAATGGGTTGGTTAGCATCAAGCCATCTCGGTCAATTTCAATCCTCTTTATTTTTGGCATCTCCACTCTCAACAGCAACGGTATTGCAAGTGAAATAAAAAATGTAGTCCAAAGGCGTTGAAACAGTCCTATGTCCCAATGGTCATAAATCCAGTCGTATGCCAAGAAAGGGAGTAGCCCAATACTGAACAAGGTCGCTGCTATCGTCAAGCTTGTTCCAAACGCATCAAACTCACTTTTCAGTCTTTCTGTAGATTGAATTCTCATAAAATTAGCCTTTGGCTACTTCCGTCTTCGGTCTCCCGTCTTCCAGCTTATTTCATCTTCCCAGGATTCTCCAATATCTCCCTGAGGTGATCTGGGTCGTTTTTTTGCTTACCCGTCAAGAGATAGAGCACCATTCCCGCATCCGAAGGGTCAAACTCCTCGCCTTTTTGCGCAGACTGGAGTCTACCATAGAGCCATTCCCATGAGCCTTTTTCGAATGGTTTCCCATCCTTTTTCTCGGAAGTTTTCAACCAATCATAACTGGCCAAATCTGTCTTTAGCCCTTCGTAGTCATCGCCACCGTTTTGGTCCGCGATATGATCCATTTGTAAACCTAGAGGTGCAAATTCCTGCTGGATTTTTGCCCACGTCCAGCCTGAATGCTTTTCCCACTCGTAGGGCTTGTCGGCATGTTCATCGTTCCAAGTGGAATGCGAAATCAATCGTACATACTTAAGCTTAGTCGAATCGGCCTCATTGATCGCATTTCCAACTACCTCCATGGGTCCGGCGGCAACAATCGTCAAGGGGTCCTTTGCCGAGCTCTTGTTGATCTGCAGGGTGATTTCTATGACCGCATAATTAGGCGCGGCGGCGGCCTCAATAAATTTGGTTTTTTTATACCCAAAGGTCTTTGCTCCGATAAATGCACTTTCCCGCATCTGGGCATCTGCCCCTGGCTTTTCCTTGTTGGATCCCCAAGTATGGTCGCTGAATACATAAACCACCAGCTGATCCTGGAGTTCTCGAGCTCTCAGCAAAGCAAGGCTCATGGGCGTGGCGGCCCAATCATCCTCATCGTGTTCATTGCCATCGGAACTGATCACGATCCGACCCTTGGAGTATGGGATGGTTTGCGCGAAAGAGATTGCGGGGAATAAAATAAAAGGAAGCAGAAAAAAAACAGGGAATTTCATTCTTCAGAGTTAGTTAGCAACAAGTAGTTTTCCAAAATAGGTCTTTTGGTCTTCACCTACAACCCAGATCAGGTACGATCCTTTTGCGATTCGGTTTAGGGAAATTTCGATTTTTGAATCGTCCAAAATTGTCACGGCAACTGCCGAACTTACCTCTTTTCCTTCGGATGAATAGACATGAAGCTCAAAGACGCCTGCCAAAACCCCTTCCGAAAACTCTGCAACGGTACGATCCAAGGCCGGATTAGGGTAAATTTTCAGCGCTGTGGCTTGGCTTACCGGCCTTCCCAAAATACCGGAAATGGTCAGATTAAAAGCTTTTAGTTTAGCCGAGCAGCCTGCCGTATTCGTTAATTCTACCGTATATTCTCCAGTCTCTTCGGCAGTAAAAGCCCGAGTAGTTGCCCCGTTGATTTTCTCGCCATTTCGGAACCATTGGTAGGTAAAATTCCCTTCAGGTGCTCGAAGGATATTGCCATCAACGGTGACCTCTCCACTGGGCTTGGAGCTTACTTTCACCTCGACAAACTCAGTTTCGGAGAGGCAGCCTCCAGCGTAGCGAATGACTGCATGATAGCTTCCTGATTCCGAGACCTCCAAGGACTTTCCAGTCTGGCCTTGGATTTCAATTCCATTTCTCCTCCATCTGACGACCTCGAATGCTTTAGACGAACTCAATTCCAAAACTCCCTTTTCTCCCTCACAGAACTCCTTTCTGCCCGAAATCAATATTTTTTCCGGCTCGGTTCTTACCACGGAGACCGTCGCGAGGGCTTCGGACACATTTCCCGAGTAGTCTTCCGCTCGAATTGCTATTGAAAACTCTTTCCCTGCATCCTCACAGGTAAACCGATTCTTGCTGATCATAAGCGACTTGATCCCGCAATTGTCTCCATACTCCGACAACAGCATTTGTGTGGTGATTTCGGCGACTCCCTTGTACACATCAAGCTCAATCAAGCTATTCTTTGGCACCAAAGTAGGTTTGGTCTGATCCACCACCTTCACAGTGGCTTTTCTTTCCCAAGTCTCTCCACCCGGCTTTTTGATCAAAATGACCACCAGGTTTTCTCCGATGTTTTCACAGGAAAAAAGCGTTTTGCCCAAGGTGACTTCTAGACTCGGGTCAGACAAAGGCCAAACCCCAAAAACATCCTGGGGCCGCAACTCTGCTTTGCCCTCAGGACCCAAGACCAGCTGGATAAATTCCCTGATCCCGCCAAAAGGCAAATTCGAAAAGCCGATCTCTGTCTTCATGGATTCCACGGCGCAATCAGAACCTTTCGGATACAGCTTTGCCCAGTAGGTTCCCGGCTCCTTCGTGAGAATCGCGTTGCCCTTTTCGACTTCCAGACGTTGGCCATTTCGATACCAGCCCTCCAGGGTAAATTCAAATTCGCTGCCCAATCGAATCTCGGCAGCTTGGCCGACAGTGTACTGTTTTCCTGATTCGGGGAATATGGAAATTTTTTCGGATTCGAAAGCCGTAAGATTGAGGAAGACCACTTCGCGGGTTTGATTACCGGATTGATCCACCGCTTCCAGCACCACCTCCACAGGCAGCTGATACTCCGTGCAAGAGATCCTGGTTTTGTTGATAGCTAGCGATTTCACCGCGCAATTATCTGTCACTGAGGACACAAAATCTTCCGCATTGATTTCCAAAAAACCTCGGGACAAGTCAAACTTACGTTCAAAAGGCTTGAGTATGACTGTCGGCGGGTTTGCATCTACGACTTTGACCAGAACCAGCTTTGTCCAGGAGTTGCCTTTGGAGTCGGTGATCTTGAGCTCGTTTTCGGTGCCTCCCAGATCAGAGCAGCTATACTCGGGACTTCTCGAGAAAGTCACCTTCCAATCAGCCTGAACTTCGTTTTTGAGGTAATCTTTCAGCGTAGTTCCAACTTTTCCTTCTTGATCAAGCTGAAGGTTAATCTCAGGTTTAAAATCTGGATTGATAGGCATCGCCTCCAGCTCCACCATGATCCTCATCTTGTCATCGTACACGCGCCGCTCCACCCGCTGTAGATTGTAGTTTTGATCCAAAACAGGAAACGCATACACGGGCTCAAAATCAATCTGGGCAAAAGTCCTATCGCCGTCTTTTACTTTCTTGAGATTGACTTCCAAGTGACCGTAGTGCTTTCCGCCATCGACGAGCACGGGGTTGGCTCCTGTAGTATTCCAATGTTCAACAGATTTCTGGTCTGCTGTCCACCGTGAAAACTCGTTGTAGTTGAGTGTTGTCAAGGGATTGGATATCCAGTTCCTTTTCACTCCTCTCATCCCGTCACCTGCGACCCCAACATCATAGTAGTGTACGCCTTTCCCGTCATTGTTCAGGTCCACAAAGCTTCGCTCAAACAGCTCATCATGACCCGCCAATACGGCGATCACTCCATATTCTTCAAAGAGCGGATGTAGAACCCGCATAGGTGTACCCTCCTGCCCAGTAGCCAATTCATGGTTTATGGTTGTTCCATGTTCGCCAGAACTAAAAGGAATATGATGAAACTGAACGAAAATCAAACGCTTACCGGCTTTGGCCTGTTTAAGATTGGCTTCGAGCCATGCATATTGAGGAGTTCCCGGTCCAAAGCCTGAAAGATCTGATCCTCCAGCGGCCTCATATTGGGCTTGGGTAAAGTTTTCCTGGGTGTCGGTTCCAGGGCCATTGTACACCTTGTTTTTCAACTTTTGGTCCTCGGGAGTATCAGATCTGTTTTGATCAGGAGTTCCGTTGGATGAGTCAAGCGTCAGAATGGTGATTGGACCAAAATCCGTTCGGTAATAGCTTTGTCGGTGTTTTTGAAGCGGGTCATTAAAGTCGATTTCAAAAAAAGCATGAAAGCGGCTTCTCCCCACGAGCGGGTTGAACTCCCCTTTTTCATTACTTCCATATCCGCCATTGTAGGCTCCGTATGATTCCCAGTTACCAATCGCGGCGATGATGGGATAAGAGGAAAATCCCGCAGCGTACACTCCCGAATTATGCCTCCAAAACTCATCCCAAGCCGGCATATAAGCGCCACCCTGCACCAGATCACCAGGCATCAACATGAAATCCGGCTCCCGTCCGTTGATGATTTCCAAGTTGGCCGAATAGCCCTCCGTCTCTGTCATAAAATAATTCGGAAGTTCGAAACCCTGCTCCAGTGTAGTTCCAAATTTTTGCTCCCATGCAGCGGGTATCGCAAAAGACCGAAAAAGCGGCTGGCCCGGATACCAAGCTCTGCGGATAATCCTTCCGGCTGGCTCAGTCTCGGAATCAGACAGGGCAATGAAACGAATACTTTCCCATTCCGCAATGGCAGGCGCTGTCTTGTATTTCCGCCTGTATTGCTGTCCTCCAAGCGTCACTTGGTAGGTGATTTCTTCTTCAAATGGCGCCCTGAAAGCAAAATCATAGCGGAAATACGAGTCCGGGCCGATCCAGCTTTCCCCCTCAAGTCCCGCAATAGTTTGGTTTCGTTCCCTATTGGTGTAATAAAGGTCCGGTATTTCTTTGCCTTGGACCTCAGCAGAGAAAAGGGTTTTTCCTTCCGAGTCGCTTATCAAAATGCTAGATGGATGTGCTTGCCCGGAAAACCACCTGATCTGAACCAGATCTTGGTCGGCTATTTGGAGATAAGGAAAAATACGAAAGTTGCTTTGGGCCTGGATCCTAGCGCCATGACAAAACGTTAGGCAAAACACCAAAAAGACTAATTTTATCGCCGACCTCATTGTTTGAAAATTAGCCTGAATGAAAATGTTTTCGATCAAATATTCAACTTTTCGTTCACTCTATTCTACTTTTTAATACGATCAGTTGAACAGGATTCACAGGATCATTAGAAAAGATATAAATATTTCGTTGATCAATTCCTTTCCTTCCTTTCGGGTCAAAGGTAAGACTCAGTTCCATGCTCTCTCCCGGCAGTAGATTGTCTTTTGGAGCCTCGACTACCAAGCATTCACAGTTGCCTTCCACTTTTCTAATCTCGAGCGTTTGCCGACCCTGGTTGGTCAATGTGACCGTCCTTCTTACCACAGCATTCGCGCTGATCTCTCGAAGGTCAACCTCCTTTTGGGCGATCACTAGCTGCGGCACTTGATTGAGGTCGCTCTTTTGTATGGGTGCAAAGTATTCGAAAAGGTCGGCAATGATCTCCAGCTCCAAGTCCGATCCATCCACATTTTCCCACCTCATCGGAACTATATCCTCGAAAAAGCCCAGGTCGTTTTTCAAAGCCCCATCATATTTTACCATCAGCAAACCTCTTTCCTCCGGCCTGACAAACTGCTGAACCTGAGAAACTTGGATATATGGAGGCGTTTCCGCCCGCAGCGCACCTTTGTCTAGAAGCTCTTCGCCTCGGTTGAAAAACTCGACATATTTGACCTTGGGTTCATTGTCAAAGACATCGCCCATGTTCACCTTTCGAAGTCGAAACCCAAGCGGCCCCCGAAGTATGGGGTAAGCCCACTCGATATCCGAGGGATAAGGGATAGAGATCCCCTCCAAAAAAAGTGAGTCTTGGATTCCGGCCAGGTTGCCCTTGACTACAATCAGTTTGGAAAAAAAACCGGCCGAAGACGTCGGGTCAAAGGACACCTTGATCGTTCCCGACTCTCCGACGTTTAGCGTGTCTTCGGTGTATTCAACTGACGTACATCCGCATTCCAGCCATACATCTTCGATATAAAAAAGCGAGTCCTGTGTGTGGGTAAACTCAAATTCCGTCTGCTGTAAGCCCTGCTCCTCCAACACGGTACCAATATTGATCCGGTTGACTTTCCATATCAACTTAGGCACCTCACTCTGCTGGGCTTGAAGAAGAAGCGGAGAAAGTGCGGTACAAACGACTAGGTAAAGGGCAAAAGCAATACGATTCATGGCCGCAATTAACGCATAATTTCACCTTCATTTTAGGTTGATTTACGTAATTTGCCCCAAATTTAAGCAAATGGCAAGAGTACTCACGGGCATTCAAAGCTCCGGCCGCCCCCACTTGGGCAACATCCTTGGCGCTATCGTACCGGCAATCAAGCTGATCGGACAAAACCAGGAAGAGGCGTTTATTTTTATAGCAGACTTTCATTCCCTTACGTCTAGCAAGGACGGAGAATTGCGAAAGCAAAATACTCTTGCAGTCGCGGCCGCTTGGCTTGCCTTTGGTCTTGACATTCAAAAAACCACGTTCTATCGCCAGTCTCGAATCCCCGAAGTAGCAGAACTTACCTGGTACCTGAATTGCTTCACGCCCTTCCCCATGCTGGCCAACGCCCACAGCTTCAAGGACAAATCCGCAAGACTCGCCGACGTAAATGCCGGGCTGTTCACCTATCCGGTGTTAATGGCTTCGGACATATTGCTTTACTCTGCCGATTTGGTTCCCGTCGGAAAAGACCAGCTCCAACATCTGGAGATGACTCGAGACATCGCCACCACCTTCAACCGAATCATGGAGGAAGAAGTCTTAGTGATACCTGAGGCGAGAATCAGTGAAGAGGTGATGATCATCCCCGGGACTGACGGTCAAAAGATGAGCAAGTCCTACAACAACTACATCGATATTTTCCTGCCGGAAAAGGAATTGAAGAAAAACGTCAACTCCATCGTCACCGATAGTACCCCGCTGGAAGAGCCCAAGGATCCAGACACTTGTCATGTTTTTAAGCTTTATAGCTTGCTGGCAAGCGCGGACCAAACGGAGAAAATGAGAGGCAACTATCTTGGGGGAAACTATGGCTACGGTCATGCAAAAAAGGAACTTCTCGAGTTGATCTTGAACAAGTATTCCAAGGAAAGGGAAACCTTTAGCTATTTCATGACCAATCCGGAGGAAATCGAAAAACGTTTAGCCGAAGGTGAACAAAAAGCCAGAACGATTGCGATGGATGTCTTGAATCGGGTAAGGAAAAAATTGGGATTTAGATAGAAATTGTTTTTCAGTCGAAGAAGCCGGCCATTACACGTGAACCACAAACCTTAAAACACACCAAAATTCATTTCAAACAAAGCGGCTGGTTGGGACTCCAAGCCGGCCGCTTCCCATTTATACTTCTTGACTTTTTACCCCACTTCATCTTGGTGATACTGGCCAACGCCAATCGTCTCTTGGTGTCTGTCGTCGAAACAATTTTTTTCAACCTACTGGAAAAGTAGCTGACAGTCACAGTGAATTTTCTATTTTAGCCCGATCAAAATCTCTTTATAAAAAATATTGAAAATCCCCACAGCATTGCCAAATGGCCATGCTCAATTCAACTATTTTATATTTTATAAAGATGATTTCAATGAAAAACCATAGAATCGCATTATTGGGCGGAGGAGGAAGAACCGGGAGGCTTGTCCTATACCATTTAATAAATCAAGGATACCAAGTTAAGTGCCTCCTCAGAAATCCTCAAAAGTACCAAATCGAAAGCCCCTTAATTGAGGTGGTTGAGGGCTACGCACTTAACCCAGTAGCCGTTAAAACACTAATTCAAGGATGTCAATCGGTTATCAGTACTGTTGGCCAGCGCAAGGATGAACCCCTTGTCGCCAGTCAGGCAACCTTGAATATCCTCGAAGCCATGGCTGAACTCAAAATCAAACGCTACGTCTTGTTGGCAGGGTTAAACGTCGATACTCCTTTTGACAACAAAGGTCCGGAGACGGTAGCTGCCACGGAATGGATGAAAATGACCTACCCTGCAATTCATGCGGATCGGCAAAAAACCTATTCCATCCTCTCAAATAGCGATGTGGATTGGACCTTGGTCAGGGTTCCTTTCATAGAATTTACAGAAACAGAAGGTGAAACGGTCATTAGTCTGGATGATTGTCTTGGAAGCAAGATAAGCGCTGGGTGTATAGCAAGTTTTGTCGTCAAACTGTTGACTGACAACAATTATATAAAGATGTCGCCGTTCATTGCGAACCTTTAAAAAATGAAAAAACAGTGAGTCACATTTGATTCACTGTTCTTTTTTACGACCATCCCATTCGATTACCCTTTAATTATCCCAGGAGTCTACCATCGAGCTGCTCATTTCACCTGTCTGAAATATTCCCGGTCAAAGATCCTCGAATAGATCCATATCGGTACATTTTCATGGAAGGGCATCAGGTCCCTTAGCACCGCCTGCTGGGTGGCGTGGGCCTGCATTACATCGAGTGTTCGAGGGAAAAACTCCCGAGTCCGCACCGAAAAGTCCGGTTCAGGTAAGCCGAGGTTGGGATCCTCGGGATAATTCTTCTGAAAGCCTGAGGAAAGCTTCAAGGCTAGCTTGACCTGCTTTTTGCAAAGCGTCACCTGATACATCTCGTCAGGAGTAAACCCCTCTTTTCCTTTGTTCTCCAAAAAAACCTCCTCCACTGCCTGACCGGTCAGGCGATGGTCGGGATGGCCATACAGGCCAACTTTGGAATCATAGGAAATCAGCACATCTGGCCTGATTTCCTCGATAAGTTCGCTGACTGTTTTCTTGAGTGAATCCAATCCGACCTCTTCCAAACCGCTGTCCGGATAGTCTTTCATGTGGAGTTGGTCTGCGCCAATCAGCGACGCCGCTTTCTCCATCTCATCTGTGCGGAGTCTAGCCAATTGGACTTCATCAGCTATTCCCGATGAATTCCCCTTTTCTCCACGAGTCAGGCAGACCATTTGGATCTCGTGCCCTTGCCCTTTTAACTTCATCAAGGTTCCGGCGACCGTCACTTCGTCGTCGGGATGTGGAAAGACTACCAAGACACGATGTTTTGGCTGTCCTTCCACCAATTGTTCCTGCTGGGGTATATCATGGTCATGGAGTTGATTTTTCCCAAAAAGGATCAAGATCCAGGGAGAAAGCAACAGGATAAACCCGATGATACCCAGCGAAACAATCAACAACTTTTTCATTCCGATCTTCTCAAAGTACTCAAATAGCTCACCAAGTCCCTGATCTCCCGCTTGCTCAGAAGATCGCCCATGTTTGGCATACTGGATGGCGACATTTGGGAAGACTTGACGTCTTTCTTGGCGATGACCTGGTCTCCGGTTCCTACCTTCACGATCATTGAGCTGCTATCTTCTGACATCATGGTGCCGGATATTTTGTCGCCAGAGTTGAGTTCAACTGTAACAAATCCAAATCCTGGAGAGAGTCTCTTACTCGGATCAACCAAGGCTATCAGGAGCTCCTCTCTAGAAAGCGTCGTACCTATCCTATCCAAGGCTGGTCCGGCATTTCCCCCCATATCGTCATAAGCATGACAGCGGATACACTGGGCAGTTTGGTTTTCGAAGAAAATCCTCCTGCCCTGCCTTACGCTTCCCTCTGCTAGAGCTCCGGCAAACTTCTTCCAACGCTCGCCTCCTGATTTGCTCTCCAAAAGCGCGTCAAATTGAGTTTTGAGATCGGGCGAACCCGTCGCAGTGATGGCTTCTTCGAGCTCGACCCAGGTTGCATCGGGCAGTTTTCCCGCTTCGAAATCCGCCAGTATGGTTTTCCAAACCGGCAGATCCTTGCTTCCTTCCAGGGCCCCCAAGGTCAACAATGCAGTCTGCTTTTCGGGATTGGTGCGCTTCTGAATGATATCGGTGAGCAACGCTACTTTCTGGTCGCTTCCAAGCGATGTCTCAGCCAGCAGCCCCAGTCCGGCGACTCTAAGTTGCTGGGCATTGCTGTTCATGGCTTCGGTGATCGCGTCCCCGAGATTGGGAGCGTTCATTGCCACAATGGAGTTCAACGCTTGAACCTTTACCATTTCCGAAGGATCAGATTTTAGCTTGGCCATGAGCAAATCCGCAGTATCGGTCATTCTTAGTTTCCCGATCGCCTTCAGAGACTCCAAGCGAATGATTTCTTCCTTTGCATTGGCCTGAGCCACCAAAACAGGCTTCACTTTCCCGCTAATAGATGCGGCATCTCTAATGACTTCCCCCCTATACCTTCCGTCAACACGATCCACTAGTGAAGGCTTAGCCCAAGTCCCAATGGTGGCGATTGCCTCTTGTCTCAGTGCTTCCGGAGTGCCACTTTTTTCCAAATAAGCAATCAATTGCTCCAAGTTTTCATCCTTGCCAACACGCTGGTTGGCGCTGATGACTCTACGGATAAGCGCTTCATTTTGGAAAGACGTGCTGTTCAGAATCGCCCCAAGCGCAGGAAGCGCAGCAGGAACCGAGAAATCATCATGAATTGCGCGGGCTGTTTCGGTCACGATCAGTTCATCGGAATCGGCGAGGAACTTGGCTAACTCGGGAGATTCCAGTCTTCTCAGGGCAATGACTGCTCCTATTCTCACGGCCTTGGATTGATGGGTCGAAAGTGCGACGATGGGCTGTACCTGGCCGATACGTGACAAAGCAAGCGTCGCGGCATGGCGGATGTAGGCATCTTCATCGTTATTGGCTTCCAAAAGTGCAATCAGAGGCTGGACGGCATCGGCATTTTTGCTTCGTCCCAAAGCCTCCGCGCTAAAAAAGCGCACCCTTGCATTTTCATCCTTCAAACCGGCTATCAGGTCGTTTCCGGCTTTTGAATACCGGATATCTCCCAACCACTTGGCCGCCTGTGCCCTGATCTCGGGATCAGAATCCTTCAGCAATGGCACAAGCTCATCCGCGTATTTCATGTCTTCGAGTCTTGCCAATTGGCTCAATCCGACGATTGCGTGGATTCTCGCCAGCTGATTTGTTTTGTCACCAATTACAGCCTGGAATATTTCAGCTCCATCCTCGCCCCTTTTGGCCAATTCAAATTGTGCTTTTCTTCTAACGCGCTGGTCTTCGAAGGCGAGTTTTGGCTTCAGCTCCTCTTCCGAAAGCTTCTTGTAGTCCGCCTTGATCTCCGATTCGGTCTGCTTTTGCAAATCCCACCCGGCGGCAGTCTCGTCAGTCAGTCTCCAAATGCGGCCATAATATTTGTCATCCCAGCCGTTCACAAAGTCTCCCATAAAGAGTGAACCGTCTGGAGCGAAGTCTATCCCTGTTGGCAGGAAGCCCCCGATGATTTTTTCGGTCTTGGTCATCTCAAAAGTCGCTCCCTTGGGCTGTAGCTGGAAGGCGTGAAGCCCGGAGCTCGCTGCACTCCCTACAAACTCCACAAGAAGAAAATGGTCTTTCCACCGTTCACCGAGACCTGCACCCGGATTGAATACCATTCCGGTTGGACCGCTCACGTAGTTTTGAATACAAGGTGTGATGAATGCGGCCTGACCTTCCCAACGCGGCAAGTACAGCTTCTCGTCCATCCAAACTTTATAGGTATTATTGTCAGGGTCGCGGTACTTGCCAAACTGCCAGTTGATCCTCCAGCCCGAATCGGAACCGTTGGTTAGGTATACTAGACGTTCTTTTTCCCCTGCGTGGTCTCCGTCATTGTCTTCGGAGATCAGGTTATTATAGTTGTCAAAAACAAACTCATGGGTATTACGCACTCCCATAGCGAAGACTTCAAAATCACTCCCGTCTGGATTGGCTCGGGCGATCACGCCACGGTTTGGATATTTCCATTCCGTACCATCGGCGCTCTTTCCGTTGAAACCGATATCACCGATTCCCCAATAGATCCTACCGTCAGGCCCCATTTCTACCCCTGACATGCCGTGGCCTCCAAAGCCGATATGGACACCATAGCCGTGGGACATGGAGGTCTTTTCGTCCATGATGCCATCGCCGTTTTTGTCGACGAGTCTCCACATATCCGGACCCGAAGCCACAAACATCGCCTCCTCGGTAGTCAAAACACTACCGGCCACGTCCGTGACATCGTCTTTGAAGTCTTTTACCTGTACCTGGGACCAGTCGGCAAGGCCATCACCGTCCGTGTCTTTGAGTTTGATGACCTCATTGTCTTCCACGGTCATGTCCCGCCAGTCGTGGGAACCATCTCCATTCAGGTCGGCAAGCCAGGTATTTTCCGAAGAGCGCTCCGGCGAAAGTTCTGAGCGGAGAAATGCACTTTTCTCCTCGATGGTTTGGATTGCGATCGAGCGTATTTCCCAGGACTGATGGCCACGAATATCAAATTCCGAGTTGGATCGTCGTGGAGAGCGGGTATAAAATACTTCGCCCTTGTCATTGACATGTATTCCGATCGGGTCTTGGACCAGAGAATCCACCGCCCAGACCTCCAGCTTTAGGCCCTCGGCTAGTTGGGGACTGATGGACTTTCTGGCGGCTTCGGCCTGTACAGAGATTTCCTCTTTGGACAAAGTCTTGATACGGAGGTCTACAGGTTCCTCTTTTTTGCAGGATGAAAAAACAATAAGACCTACAAGAAGAAGTGTACTAAGATGAATAGGTTGGTTTTGGGCAATGCGCATAGGTTTGGCTAATTGGACGCCCAAAGTATGAAAAATGGAGACAAACTGATAGCCGCTGATATAAATGGCGCGAAAAACAAAAATCCCGATCACAGATCGGGATTTTGTTCACTTTAACCACTAACAACCATAAAACAAAAATAATTTAAGACACTCGGTGATTGAGCCTCGGGTCTTGTAGTCGGTACGGGAATCGAACCCGTGTTTTATCCGTGAAAGGGATACGTCCTAACCCCTAGACGAACCGACCATAGAGAATTAAAAATTTCAACAAACTGGTCTTAAGTCACTGAAAACCAGTCATTAAGTAGTCGGTACGGGAATCGAACCCGTGTTTTATCCGTGAAAGGGATACGTCCTAACCCCTAGACGAACCGACCATTAAAACCCCTGAAAAACGTCCTTTTCCGAAAGGTTGTGCAAATATAGCTGGCTAGATTTACAAAGCCAAAATCGGCGCAAAAATTTCTTTGGGAAAATGGTAAAAAGCTGATCCAAAGGAGCAAAGTTTTGATTGGAAAATAGTCGCTGGCTTTATCTAATTTCGCGGATAGAAAAAACCACAATGAGTCCACAGCTTCCGATTATTAAAATTGCCATCAACGGTTTTGGCCGGATTGGCCGATACACTGCAAAGCTTCTCGTCGCCCACCCTTCGATGCAATTGGTCGCGATAAACGATTTGGCTGACCCCAACGCAATCGCCCATTTGCTAAAATACGATTCCGTCCATGGAAAATTTGATGGCAATGTTGAGCTGCTCGGCGATGTGCTAAGAGTCAATGAACAAAGCGTCCGGCTTTACTCGGAAGCCAATCCCGGAAATCTTCCTTGGAGAGAACTGGGAATTGATGTAGTAATCGAATGCACTGGTAGATTTACCCATAGGGAAGGGGCCGAAAAACATCAGGAAGCAGGAGCGAAAAAAGTAATCATCTCAGCGCCTGTACAGGATGAAACTATCGCCATGGTCGTCATGGGAGTAAATGATGATATATTGGACGGATCAGAAACCATCGTGTCCAATGCATCCTGTACGACAAACTGCCTTGCACCGATGATTCAAGTACTGGAGGAAAACTTTGGCGTGGTCAAAGGATACGCCTCGACGGTTCATTCCTACACCAACGATCAAAACCTGCATGACGCTCCTCACCGCGATTTGCGCAGAGCCCGGGCAGCAGCCTACTCCATCATTCCAACAACTACCAACGCAGGAAAGGCACTTGATCGAATCTTGCCTGAACTTAGAGGGGCAATTGAGGCATCTGCCATGCGAGTGCCGGTTCCAGACGGGTCTTTGACCGACTTGATCGTCGAGCTAAAGCGGGAAGTAACTGCCGAGCAGGTCAACCTAGCTTATAAAGAAGCGGAATCAGGAAAACTAAAGGGCTTTCTTCACGTGGAGAAAGATCCCATCGTGTCGATGGATATCTTGGGAAATACACATTCATGCATCATTGACCAAGAATTGACCTCCGCCAAAGGAAACATGGTCAAGGTTGTGGGCTGGTATGACAATGAGTCTGGCTATGCAAATAGGCTGGTCAACCTGGTAGAAAAAATTTCCTCCATCTAGGATTTCACCCGGTTTAGCGCCAAAAGCTTCACCAAAAATTTGGGGAGGTTCTTTTTGTGGTCCCGGTTCTTCAGATTTAGATAAAGGTTCCATTTTTGGAGAATCGGTACCCGGTGGGTTTCCACAAATTCAATCAGCGTTTGGTCATTGTCTTCCAAATACCCAAAATGGCCGGAAGCACTCCCCATATCAAAACTGTCTTCGCTATCCACTGTGAAGGGGAAACCTGCCTCGCCTGCTTTTTTCTTCAGATTCCGCATTCCATTCACGTCCAGGCAACAATGTATAAAACCCAAGTCACCCCAGAGCCTATCCTTGAAGATATGCTTGGCTTCTCGTCCCTGCACCTCAATCAACTCGATCTGTGCTGGACAGAGCAAGGCGCCAAATGCGCCAGGATTTCCCTCACAAGGCATAGACAGCAATGCCCTTTTATAGACCAACTCTTCTCCGGGGATGTCATTAAACACTGAGGTTTCATTGTAATGGAGAACTGAAAAACCCAAGATATCTTGATAGAGCGAAATGGATTTGTCCAAATCGGAAACCCCGATGACTACTCCAAGCACGCCACCGGTCGGAGAGGTATTGTCAGAAAACCAGTTTGAATCCTCGACGATCTGAAAGACATTGTCGAAAGGATCTTTAATGAAGAAAGTCCCCATGCCATTGGGTGATTTGGTCGGTGAGGTGAGCATCACCGCACCGCAGGCCTTCAAGTGCTCAAACGCCCGGCCCAGATTTCTCACCCTAATCTTGACTGCATAGATCCCCAAGTCTCCAGGCTGAATCTCAAAATCAGTCGAGTCTGGCGTCCTGCTGGTAAATTGCCAGATCTCAAATCCGCCCCCACCCTGCATGTTCATGGCTAACACGGCATGCCGGGACTCTGCCTTTCCGTTCGTGTATCGAGTCATGAGATTTGCAGTCGCCTCATCTTCAAAAACTGGCACATCCATCGAAAACGCGCTTCGGTACCAAGACCAGGATTTGTGGACGTCTTTGACTCCTATGCCTATTTGTTGGATTCCGTTTATTTGGTAAGACTTTTCAAGCAATTGCCCCATGAGATATTTTGTTGAGTACGTTGTGGTCAGCATTTCCGTGGCAGCATAGAATCAAAGAAATCATCTACGGATTCACCAATTGCACCCTATCCTGAGGTTGGCTATGGTACACTTCGCAGAAACTTGCATTGAACTTCGTATGATATTCGGATAAATGGCAATAAAAACCTTTCCTTCGATTTTTGGGATCAGATCGCCCCAATTATGAATAAAAAAGGATTTCCTTCCCTACAATGTATTGAAAAAATCACGGGATATAAACAAAGGCTGTCTGTCAGAGCGGAAAAAAAACACGGAATCCTGTAAACCAGAATATTGGCTTTGGAAAAAGTCAGATGGCCTGACAAGCCAAGAGATATCGCCTAGAGCAAAAAATAAAACTTGAACTAAGGCTCGGCTTATTATGGAAAATGGCCCACTTCTTAGTCTACCCGCTTGTATTGAAAGTTCTTGATCGGGTTTTCAAGCAGAACTTTCCGAAGCTTGCCCGCCTCATAGGAATATTCGTTCTCGTTGCCGGAAATGATCGTCCTATATACTCCCATTTCTACCTTCTCTATTTTGGTGGTAAGCCCATAAACCTCCGAAATGAAGGTTTTTTCGCTTTCCATCTCTTCAAAAAAGGTCTTTGCGGAGCACCATTGAACCATACCCATAACCGGTTGTTGATTTTCAAATTTGTAGGATTCAGCGTCCACCACGTACTTTTTTCCATCCCAATAGATCTTGGAAGTAAAGTCGCCCCGATTGGTTTTGGAAGCGGAGAAGCTCTTCACAAAATAACCGTCAACATATTTGGAATGGGTGGAGATTTCTACTTGCACATTGCCAAAAAACCAAAACCGAACCGTGCTTTCCGCCAAGTAGTGTACGGTATCCCCCGCCTGGTATTTCTGCACATTGAGATCGCCAATTTTCAAACCCAAAACTTGGATTTCAAACTGAATGGTCTCCCTTTTGTCTTGGGAAAATGAAGGGCTGCAAAGGCACAAAAAAACACAAAACACCAAAATCCGAGGAAAGTAGGTCTCGATTTTTCTCTTTGTAAGCTGACTCGATGGAATGGAATACATGGGTGCTTTTCCTCCAATATATAAAATACGGGGAAAGTTTACGCCCGCGAGGCTTTCTTCCTCGAAGAAAATTTCCTCCAGTCTTCGTAAGTATCGATGTCGGAATGGATTTTCAAAAACTCATAGTCGAGCCCCTCGTGGTCTGCAATATCCAAGGTTCTTTCAAGGACCTTGGGGCTGCTCCAAGGCACTCCTTCAAAAAGCTGTGGACAAAACTTTTTCATTCCCAAAAGATAGTAGCCTCCGTCACTCGCCGGGCCGATCACCAAATCATTGTGGCTTAGAGCCATGAAGGCGCTGTTTAAGTCAGAGGTAAGCAAGTCTGGACAATCCGTACCGATAATCACTGACTTGGAGTAGCCCTTGGAATAGACCAACTGAAAGGCATTGCTCATGCGGGCTCCTAGATCGCTTCCCTCTTGCACCGCAAGCTGATAGCCGGGGTAGTCATGCTCTGCTTCCTCGGGAATAAAATCAGAAAAGAACAGAAACCTATCCACCTTCACTTCACTGACTACACGATGCGTATATTCGGTAAGCCACCGGTAAATCTCCAGGGCCGTCTCTTCACCCTCGGTAGCGGCAATTCGGGTTTTCACCTTTCCCCTAATGTCGTTTTTTTGAAAAATAATCAAACAAGCCATCCTAGACAGTAGCCCCTCCACAGCTGGATCCTGCTCCGGCGGTACAGCCAAAGCAATGGTTATTGATCACGATAGGGCGACTGGATAGTCCATCAGTATCCCAGTCCCTCAGATGGGTGGTACTGGGGGCAGCTACTTTCAGTTCCAGCATCTGGTTGAAATCACAGTCGTACAGGAAGCCGTCCCAACCGACGGAGATGGTATTGCGGCACATGACTCCTGCCGCCGCGGTTGGATTGAAGCTCGCGAGGAGTTTTTCCATGTAGTTTTCGTAGTTGCCTGAGTTGATCAGGTAGTCCAAGAATCTGGAAATGGGAATGTTGGTAATGGTGAAAAGCGAATTAAACATCACCCCAAACCTTTCCCAAAGCTTCTTTTTGAATTCATTTTCCAGTCCCGTCTGGGAAGCGGGCAAAAACGCCCCTGAGGGATTGTAGACCAAATTCAAAATCAGACCAGAACCCTCAACTCCATATCCCACCGCATTCAGCATCTTGAGCGCTTCCAAGGATTTGCCAAAAACCCCGTCTCCTCGCTGGGAGTCGGTTCGGATAGCGGTGAAATAAGGCAAGGATGAAACCACTTCTACGCCATTCTCCTTGAAGAATTGTGGTAAATCATAAAATTTGGGATTGGCAAGGATGATGGTCAGGTTGCACCGGACTATCAGCTTGATCTCGGGCCTGATTGTTCTGATCTCTGTCACAAACCACCGAAAATCAGGATTCATCTCAGGTGCTCCACCGGTTATGTCCACGCAATTTAGTGTTTGCTCCCGGCGGATCACCTCCAGGCAAAGAGCCATCGTGTCTCGATCCATGATTTCCTTCCGGTCCGGGCCAGCATCCACGTGGCAATGCTTGCAGGTTTGGTTGCACATTTTTCCCACATTCACCTGGAATATCTCCAGTGAAGTAGGCCGAAGGGGAAACAATCCAATCCGCTCCAAGTAGCTTTGAAAGTCGTTTTCGGAGCCTCCCGGATGCCTTTGTTCCAAGACATCGATCTCTACCTTCGGATCGGAGAGACTATGTAGCTGCGCCTTGAGTGACTTCATTACATGGATATTTCCTTGATTTTACTCATCATCTGGGTGCTGTGTACCAGTGATGCACCACCTCGGATTGCCGCTGCGACATGTACCGCCTCCATCATCTGTTCTTCATCGCAACCTTTTTCTAAGGTATCGGTCGTGTATGCGTCGATGCAATAGGGACACTGCAGCGCATGGGCCACCGCAAGTGCAATCAGGGATTTTTCTCTCGCAGTCAGGGCTCCTTCTGCGAAAACTTCACTGTAGTAAGCGAAAAACTTGTCCGCCATGGATTTTTGGAGTTCACCGATGGTACCAAATTTTTTAAGGTCTTCAGGATTGTAGTAGGTTTTCATAAAAGTGGCTAAAATTTAACGGGAATATCTACGTATGAATGTCTGGAAAAGGATTGATCGGTCACAAGCTTTACGCCAATTTCTTTATTTCTTTCCCAATCCCTCCAGATAGGACAACAAACGAGCCGATTGTTTCGATTTTTAGCCTTAAATTTAATCTATTAAATCTATAGACTTTAAATAACCAAACATTATGACATTACGACTAGGGGATATTGCTCCCGACTTTACCGCAGAAACTACCGAAGGACCAATCCACTTTCACGAGTACCTTGGGGATGGATGGGGTGTCCTATTTTCCCATCCGGCCGATTACACGCCGGTCTGCACCACCGAACTTGGCGCTGTTGCAAAACTTAGAGATGAATTTAACAAGAGAAACACCAAGGTGATTGCACTGAGTGTGGACGGCCTAGAGAGCCACAAGGACTGGATCGGTGACATCAATGAAACCCAAAACACGATGGTCAATTTTCCTCTGATCGCGGATGAGGACTTCAAAGTGTCTAATCTTTATGACATGATCCATCCAAATTCGAGCGAAAAGGCAACTGTTCGTTCGGTCTTTGTCATCGGACCCGACAAGAAGATCAAGCTGATATTCACCTATCCGGCTAGTACTGGCAGAAATTTCGACGAATTGCTTCGTGTGATCGACTCTCTTCAGCTTACCGCTTATCATTCGGTAGCCACACCAGCCAATTGGAAGCATGGAGAAGATGTGGTCGTCGTACCTTCCATCAAAACGGAAGACATCCCGGCAAAATTTCCAAAAGGACACAAGGTCATTAAACCTTACCTCCGCACAACTCCACAGCCGAATATCGACTAATGGAAAAGCCCCAAATTTAAAAATTTGGGGCTTCCTGTTTTTTGAGTGCGAGCAGTTTAGGCTTTGGCCTCTTGCAAGGATTTGATGATGTCCATCGCTCTTCTTACGGATTCCTGGATTTCTACAAATGCACGTTTTGCGATAAGGTCCTTTCGGAAAAGTTGGGATCCCATTCCTACGCACAATACTCCAGCATCAAACCATTTTTTCAAATTCTCAGCGGTCGGCTCCACCCCACCAGTCGGAATAAGCTCGATTTTTGGCAAAACAGCATGCACCGCTGGGATAAAATCCGGCGTCAGCACATTTGCAGGATAGATTTTCACCAGTTCAGAGCCGAGTTCTTGAGCCTGAAAAACTTCTGTCACCGAGCCACAACCGGGGATCCAAGGCACTTCTACCTTTGCGCAGTATTCGCCTAGCTTGGAATTCATCACCGGAGCCACGATAAACTCCGCCCCCATGTCAATGAACTCCTCCGCTTCAAACGAATGATAGATGGTCCCCGCTCCGAGATAAATGCCGGGAAGCTTGTCCGCCGCCTCACGGATCTTGGGAAAAATAGTCTTGGCCTCTTTGCCGCGATTGACCATTTCGATCACGCGCACCCCACCTTCGTAGGCAGCGTGCAAAAGGTCAAGGCAGACCTGTTCATCGGGATGAAAGAAAATTGGCATCATACCACCGGCATGCATGCGCTGGATAAATGGGGTTGGATTTCTCATTATCGTTTGATTTTTCCGACAGCTTCGCCGCTGGCTAATTCTTGGACTTCTTGAAGAGAACAAAGCAGGATATCACCTGGAACGGAGTGTTTGATCGCACCTGCGGCCATTGCAAATTCAATCGCCTCTTTTGGCTTCAAGTGCAGCAACCCGTAGATCAAACCACCAGCAAATGCGTCTCCAGTGCCGACACGGTCGACAATGTGCGTCAATTCGTAGGTTTTAGATGAATGTGATTTCTTTTTCTCATAGAGCACAGCCGAAATCGAGTTGTGAGACGAACTATGGGATACACGATCCGTCTTTACAATATATTTCAAGTTCTCGAATCGGTCAAAAGCCATTTCCCTGGCCTGCTCGAAATTTTTGAAATCTTCATTGAGACATTGCTTGAAGTCCCGAGTGCCTGCGATGAATACGTTTGTATACTCCATCAGCTTCGTCATGATTTCGTGGGGTTCCTTCCCAAACTTCCAAAGGTTGCTGCGATAGTTGAGATCCCCGCTGACCATGATGCCCCTTTTCTTCGCTTGCTTCAGACAGGTTAGGGTTAACTCGGCACATTCCTTGGACAAAGCCGGAGTGATTCCTGACCAATGGAACCAACTTGCGCCGTCAAAAATCGCGTCCCAGTTCAGTTCTTTCCCATCAAATCCTGCAAAAGCAGAACCCGCTCGATCGTAGATGACTTGGGAGCTACGTTGCATGGCACCATTCTCCAGAAAATAAATCCCCATCCTCCCGGGAATGTGTGCAATAAACTGCGTGTCGATGCCATTTTTGCGGAGTTGACCAGATGCCGCCCACCCGATTTCATTGTCGGGGAAAGCTGTCAAATGCGCAACATGCATGCCCCAATAAGCCATCGCCGCTCCGACGTTTGCCTCAGAGCCGCCAAATTCAACATCATAGGAATGGGTTTGGAAAAAACGCTGGTTTCCCGGAGGCGAAAGTCTGAGCATGACTTCGCCCAGTGTGATTATTTTCTTCATCGAAGAATGAAATTTTCTCTAGTTTTGACCAAGTTAAGGAATAATAATCATGAACAATACCTCCCTCCTTCTCGACCCATCGGACAATGTAGGAGTCGCACTCACTGACCTCGAACCAGGCCAAAAAGTATCTTTAAACGGCGTAGAGATTGAAATTCAGGAATTTGTCGCCGCAAAACACAAATTCGCCATGCGTGATTTTCAGCTTGGCGAAGACATCCTGATGTATGGAACCATCGTCGGAGAAGCCACTCAGCCCATCCCAGTTGGCCACGCCATTACGCTCCAAAACATCCACCACAAGGTACGGGAATATACCGCCGACCCAGGCAAATTTGCCTGGTCTGCACCGGATGTTTCCAAGTGGAGAAACAGGACATTCAACGGTTATTTAAGATCTGATAATCAAGCAGGTACAGCCAATTATTGGTTGGTTCTTCCTATGGTTTTTTGTGAAAACACCAACGTGCTTTTACTCAAAGAAGCTTTCGAAAACGCGCTCGGTTTTGCCACCCCAAATCCATACGAGGTTCAGATCAAAAACCTCATTTCTGGCGTTCAGGGCAAAAAAATTACGGAAACGGTTGCGGATACTGCAGTAGCAGAAGAGAATCGCATTTTTGAAAATCTTGACGGAATTCGTTTCTTGACACACGACCTGGGTTGTGGTGGAACCAGATATGATGCAGAGACGCTCTGCGCCCTTCTCGCTGGGTATATCAACCATCCCAACGTAGCTGGCGCAACCGTGCTGAGCCTGGGGTGCCAAAATGCCCAGACCAGCATCATGCTCGACAAGCTGGCCAAAATCCAAAAAGGCAAAGCAAAACCACTCGTGATCTGCGAACAACAACAAGAAGGAACGACCGAAGTGCTGATCCAAAAAGCCATCCGCGAAACCTTTGAAGGATTGGTGGAAGCTAATAAAATCAAACGCCAGCCCGTGCCCCTGAGCAAACTGGTGATCGGACTTGAATGCGGTGGATCAGATGGTTTTTCGGGGATCTCTGCCAATCCAACCTTGGGCCGAGTGTCTGACTTAGTCGTGGCTTTGGGAGGTTCGGCGATTCTCTCTGAGTTTCCTGAACTTTGCGGAGCTGAACAAAACCTCATCAATCGCTGTGCAGACCAACAAATGGCCGATAAGTTTATCCATTTGATGGAAACCTACAACGATGCTGCGAAGCGTGTAGGCAGCGGTTTTGATATGAACCCTAGCCCAGGAAATATCAAAGACGGCCTTCTCACTGACGCGATCAAATCCTGCGGAGCGGCAAAAAAAGGCGGATCAGCGCCGATTGCCGACATCCTCGACTACACCGAATACCTCAAAAATCCAGGACTGAATCTACTTTGCACCCCTGGAAATGACGTAGAAAGTACGACAGGATTGGCTGGAAGCGGGGCGAACGTCATCCTTTTTACCACAGGGCTAGGTACTCCTACCGGCAACCCCGTCTGTCCGGTTATCAAGGTGTCAACGAACACGAAAATGGCCAACCGGATGCCTGACATCATCGACTTTAATGCTGGTACGATCATCTCGGGTGAGGACGATCTGGAATCGGCCGGCGACAAGCTTCTGGATCTGGTCATCCAAGTAGCAAGCGGCGAAGTCACTACTAAGGCCGAGAAAAACAAGAACTACGACTTCATCCCTTGGAAGCGAGGGGTATCACTTTAAAACATCAAAGCGTCTCGGACAACCGAGGCGCTTTTTCGTTTTTGTTCCAAGGAAGCTTCCACTACAATTTCTTCGAAAACCTATCGGGTGGTGTAGTTGCCTTGTATTCCAAAGCGATTTGTCAACCAATGATCAAAAAATTGGCGCTCGATGCCTTCTCTCGAATCGCCCTAGCCTGTTGGTAGGCCTCGGAATGGTACCATGACAAGGCAACCTCTTTGCTGGGGAACTCCAGCAAGACCAGGCGATCATGCTTCCAGTCTCCCTCCATCACTTGGACGGACAGGCCTCTGACGACGAACCGGCCGCCGTATGCCTCGATGCTAGCCGGTGTTAATTTCTTGTATTCTTCGTATAATGAGACGTCGTGAATGTCGACTTCTACCAAAACGTATGCGGACATGGAGTTGATTTTAACAGTAAACCAAATTGCTCAAAACAATAACTATGGCAAACTCTGACATCCAAATTCTTCAATTTGGAACCGGAAATTTTCTACGGGCCTTTTTGGGCTCCATGGTTCAGGATCTAAAAAACCTTGAGAAAGACCTGAATATCTGCATCATACAGTCCACCAACGGAAGTGGAATCGACAGACTCTCAAAACAGGGCTTTGAGTACAATCTGCTGGTCGCGGGCTTCAAGGACGGACAGCAAGTCGAAACTATTCAAAAAATAGACTGCGTAAAAGACGGCCTAAAGCTACCCGATGAATCCGAAAAGTTTTTTGCTTTCGCCAGCTCGGCAAGCGTCCGATGGATCGTTTCCAACGTCACCGAAGCTGGTATGGTCTGGAAAATTGAAGGCCCAATCGAGAAATTTGCGGAATCCTTTCCGGCCCGACTCACCCAATGGCTCTACAGAAGATTCCAAATCCTTCCCGAGGCGGAGACCGTAATCCTACCCTGCGAACTGCTGCCAAACAACGGAGATCTCCTCAAGGGATTCGTGCTGGAGCACGCTAAAGCTTGGAATCTGGAAGGAGCTTTTTCAGAATGGATTGAAGCAAAAACAGCATTCTTTAACTCATTGGTGGACAGAATAGTACCTGGATTCCCTTCTCATCTTGATCTAAAGCTTAAAGAAACAGACCCTTTCCTTGTCCAGGCCGAACCCTATGCTCTTTGGGCTATCCAGGGGCCTTCCTCAGCTTCGGACAAGCTGCCGTTCCTAGAGAGCAGCTCTGAAGTGATTTTGGCAGAGGACATCACGGGCTATGCGCTTCGCAAAGTACGCATCCTCAACGCGTCCCATACCGCCATGACGGGCCATGGCCTGCTTCACGGGATAGAGACCGTGGGCGAATGGATTGGTGATCCCGCGAGAGAACAGTATCTGAAAACCATGATAGCCGAAGAAATCACGCCGACCATGGCCTTGGATCCTGCTTCTCTTGAAAAATACGCCGAGGAAGTGCTGGACAGATTTAGAAATCACTTCGTTTCCCACAAGCTGAGCGACATTTCGCTCAACAGCATCGCCAAGCTAAAAAGCCGCCTCCTCCCAATTATATTTGACTACCAATCGAAAAAAGGCGAAATCCCCTGCAAATTGAGTGAATGTCTTGTTTCGATGATTCTGTTTTACATCAGAAACCCAGGAAAAATAAGGGATGGAGCCGAGGTGAAAGCCTGGTTTGAGAACGCGTCAACGAATGCAAGTGAATCGGAAAATCTCAAGCTATCCGTATCGGAGTGGCTTCAGATGGATTGGAGCGCTGATTTGGATGCTGCATACTCTGCTGTTTCCAAGTACTGAAGCCAATCATTCAAATCCGAGTCCAGCCGCATAGCGGGTCTTTGCATAGGAAATCCTCAGCTTGGACGCCAGCTCGTTGAGCGTGAGCCGCGAGTCAAATACCGAGACTTCGCGCGCATTGACCAAGAAAAGGCTGGACTCACCTATTTCGAACCTACGAACCTCTCCGGCGAGCAGGGCTTGTAAACTTTCCACGTTGGCCGAAAAAGTGATCAGTTGCTGGTTGAGCACCTGCCAGTTGTTCAGCTCGGTTTCCAGCTTGTTGCGAAGTTGGATTTCCTTGAGATCCCTCGCGTTTTGCTTAAAGTCGATTTTCGCCTTGGTCAGGCCGACCGCACCTCGCGACTTGCGCCAGAGTAGCGGCGTGTAGACGGAAAGGCCCCACTTGTAGTTGTTTTCATAAAACTGGGACTCCTCAAACTGGGAAAAAGACTCCGTTAGGAAGTTGTATTTCAGCTTTATCGTGGGGATGATCTGTTGGCTTTTGAGTCTCTTTTCCACGCCCAAACTGGCAAGCTCATAGTCCGTCAGCCTCAACTCGGGATGGAAAGCCACCGCAGTCCTCAGTTCTTCTGGATCGGGATTCCCAAGGCTCTGTCCAAACAAGCTCTCCGGAACGATTTGATCCCCAAGCAGCATCGGACTTCCCGATTCGTCCCATAGATAGGTATTCAGTTCCTGGGTCGTCGCGAAATAGGTGTTTTCGGCAGTTTGAAGTCGGTATTGCCGATTGAGTAGCTGGGAGAAAGCCTCCACGGTGTCAATCGCCGCAACATCTCCCTGCTCAAAACTGATTTTGACCGCCCTAAAGCGAAATTCAGCCAGCTCGACACCCTCCCTTAGCACCTTGAGATTTTCATAGGCCATGGCCCATTTCCAATACATCTCAGTCGCGCTGAGCTTGAGTTCGTTCAGAAGCTTGGTACGCTCCACCTCGGTGGATTGCTGGTAGATCTGGGCTTTCCGCAGTGCCGCACGGCGTTCGTCCAAGATCAGACCTTGTCCCAGATTTACCGAAGCACCCGCGGAGAGCAGTCCTCCTGACGGCACGGTGGATTCGGGATTGAGGTAATAGCCCGTGTTCTGCTCAAAGGAGCCATTCAACTCCACACCCATCCATGTCGGTATGCTCACCCCAGCCTCCCGCTTGTCGTAGTAGGTCGTCTCTTTGTAGTCTTTCTTATCCAGATTTCCATAGAGCAGTGGGTCAAAGCCTCCACGGGCCTGCCTTACTTCCATCTGTCCCATGCGGAGGTTGAGGTCGGCTTGAGCCGAAATGGGATGGTAAAGGCGCACCCATTCCATGTATTCTTCGAAGCTAAGCCTAGTCGAGTCTTGCGCCCTGACCGCCAAACAAAAAGAAACTAACAGAAAAAGTAGGGTAAATCTTCTCATTTCTTTGCCGCAGCTTGGTCCTTCTGTTCTTGGGTATAGTAGTCCGCAGGAAATCCGTTGAGCTGTCGCCAGATCTCATACCAGACTGGCACATCGTTAAGGATGGCGATGCCGTCGGCACCAGATCCCATGCGAAGCAGTTCAGGCCAAGGTTCTTCCTCAGGATCCTCGACTACCAACACCCGGTATTGGTTGTTTGCACCGGCAAACTGATCGATGGCTACGACCACGCCGCCGAAAGTCCCGTTTGAGATCTGCGGCCAGCCCGAAAACACGATGGCGGGCCAGCCGTCAAAAATAAACCGAACCTTGTTGCCCACTTTTATCAGCGGCAAATCCACCGGGGCGACAAACATTTCCACTGCCAAATCCGCATCGGCCGGAACAATGTTCACGATCTCGTCCCCTTCCTTGATCGTCTCGCCTATCCCGACTTGGATAGCCTTGGCGATGTATCCGTCCTGAGGCGCTAAGATGTGGCGGTAGTCGGACCGGCGCGCATAGTTAGAGTATTGGTTCTCCAGCTTGGTCGTACTTGCTTCTGCATCAAACTGCGAAGACATCGCCGTGTACATATCAGATTCAGCCTTTGCCAATTTGTCTTTGAAATCATTGTCAATCGCGTCCAAGTCTATCCTAGCGGTGATTAGCTCATTCTTGCTACTCAACAGCTTGTTTTCAGAAGAAATCAACTTGGCCTGTACCTCCTGAAATTTGAGCTTTCTGGTTTCCAGATCGGTAAGCGATCTCAAGCCCTCGTCATAAAGGTTTTCCGAACGCTCCAGCTGGTATTTTCCGATGTCAAAGTTGACCTTGGCCTGAACGAGCTCTATGCTGTCAGACTGAACCTTTAGCTCGGCCATCCGCAGTTTGTTTTCCGCCTGCTGTAGGCGTAGCACGTTGTTTTTTCGCAAAGCATCGATTTGTGCTTCCAAAGCAGCCACTTTTTCCGCATAGGACTTTGCAGAGAGGGCCTTAGCGTCTACCTGCATCTGCGTGCGAGGCAAAAGCAGGGAGTCAAAATATTCGTCTTTTACTTCCGAAATCCTCAAGATGGTGTCCCCTTTGGACACAAAATCTCCCTCGGCCACGTACCAGGCCTCTATCCTTCCTGCGAGGATGGAATGGACTGTCTGGGGTCTCTGGTCGGGTCTGAGCGCGGTGACATATCCTTTTGACCTCACGTTTTGCGTCCAGGGCACAAAAAGTATGATAAACGCTGAAAGCACGATCGCTGTAAGTATCCTCAGGCGACGCTGATTCTCCTTCAGTGGCAGGGTCATTACCAGGCTTTTGGAGCCACTGAAGGGAATCGACTCTTTGATCTTGTTTGATGAAATATTCAGCATGGGCTCAGGCGTTTAGTTCTTTATATCCCAAATAGCTTCCTTGGTAGTTGAGCTTTCCGGCGCTCATCCATACCACCTCATCGGCTCGGCTAAGGATAGACTCATCGGAAGACACCATCACCAACGTCCAATCCCCTTGGAAGAGGTAGTCAATCACACGGGTACGAACCTCCGGTTCAAGCTCGGCGAGATCATTTTCCATGAACAAGGCTTTGGGCCGACCCACAAGTCCCCGAGCAAGGAGTATCTTGTTTGCGATCGACTTGGAAAGACCACGCCCGTTTGGTTGCAGCATCGCATCCGGACCATTTGGCAGGCGGTACAGGTAGTCCTTGAGATCTACCAGTTCCAAAAGGTATTGCAAATGATCCTCGTCAAATCCCCTTCCCACCAGGATGTTTTCTCTGATCGAGCCATGGAAGATCTCCTGCAACTCCAAAAACTCCCCCACCATAGCTCTATATTTCTCCAGATTTAGGTATTCTAACGACAGATCGTTTACGGAGATAGTTCCTCCGTACTCCTCGTATAAGCCTGAAAAAAGAGCGATCAGCGCGCTTTTTCCGCTCCCGCTTTTTCCGGTTAGGACGACCTTTTTTCCAGGTTGGATAACAAGACTGACATCCCTCAGGATCGGTTCCAATGTGTCCTTTGGGTGAAAAACGACCCTATCCATCGCAAACTTTAGCCCCTCGGCGCTCGGGGCAATGACTTTTTCCTCGGGGCTATGATGTTCCATTTCCATGTCCATCACTTGGCCGAGTTTTTCGGTTGCCACGAGAGTGTCGTAGACGGTTTCGAGCGAGAGGATCAGCTTTTCGACCGAGTTGATAACCATAACGATAATCACTTCCGCTGCTACAAACTGGCCAATCGAAATTTGATCATTGATCATCAGCAAACTCCCCGCAATCAGCAAACTTGTCACAGTAAAGACCTTGAAGGCGACCATCACTTTAAACTGAAAAATCAGCACGGAGAAATGGCGAGTTCGAAACTCCACGTATTTTTGGATCAGCTTGTCCGCACGCAGAATAGGCAGTCTCGTTCCTCCGGCCAATTTGAAGGAATTCAGCGTGCGCCCCACTTCCTCCAACCAATAAGCGGTTTCGTACTTATAAGTAGACTCCTTCAATGCCGTCTCCATCCCGCGTGGCCCGGAGAAATAAAAGATCAATCCGAGAATCGCAACCAAGATCAATGAAAAGAAGATAAACGTTGGATGGTAGATCGAGAGCAAAAGCAGGCCAAATACCACCTGAAGCATGGCAGTGGAGAAATCGATCAGGATCTTCGAAAGACCCTTTTGCAAGTTGACCGTGTCAAAAAAACGGTTGACGATCTCTGGCCCGTATCTGCCATGCATGATCTCAGTCTTAATCCGGGGCAGTCGATAAGCCAAGGAAAGGCCCGACTTCGAAAAAATCCTTTGCTGCAGCTTTTCCATGATCTGAAGCTGGGAGATCTGAAGAAATCCGCCAAACCCGACACCAATACCTACGATGATCACCAACACCACCCAAGAAGTGCTGATCCTACCGCCTAAAATAAAGTTGAGAATAGCTTGTATCCCCAAGGGCAGCGACAGGGCAATCAAGCCATTGAGGATGGCGTAAAAGTAGATCGCATACACTTGGTTTTTCTCTTCCTTGAGCAGACCGAAAAACCGCTTCAAGGGGGTAGTGTCTGAATTACTTGCCATTGGAAATTGCGTTAAATACGAGTTGGTGAAAAAAACGATAGCGTTCGCTGCCCTTGCTGGTGGCTTCGGTCATTTCGGGTAAGTGGATCGAATTGAATGACTGCAGAATACTGGCCTCCATCACCGTAGAAATTAAGGTCTTTGGAAACTCGTATTCTGGATTCAGCTCCTTGACGATGAGGGAAAGCCTGTCTCCAAATTTTAACACTTGGTCAAATAGCCCGGATTCGTGCTCCGAGTCTACCGTTTTGGTCATGTAGCCCTTAATCGATTCATTGATCATCAGCTCCCTGAGAAGCTTGGGATCGAGAAACTCATTTTCCAAAAAGCAGGGCCCATCCACCATCAGCCGTACGCCGATTTCCAGCCGCTCCGCAGGATCGGGGATATTGGTGGTGGAAAAAACAAGGTTGTGCTCCATCCAAGCCCAATACCAAGCGCAGAGGTATAGCAAAAACATATGCTTGTTTTCAAAATACCTGTAGATCGCCGCTTCTGTGCTGCCGATTTTTTGCGCCAGTTTTTTGAAGGTGAACAGCTCCAAGCCCATCTCTCGGAGTAACTTCGCCCCTTCTTTGACGAGCAAAATGCCCAAATCCGAACTGAAGGGCTCCTTGGCGTAAAGCTTCGGACTGACCTCCACTTTGATTTTACGTAAGATCGATTCCATTACCAAAAAGATATACGAACTGATCTAACGCGCAAGTCACCAAAAAGTTTGTAAAACTTTTCTTGTTGTTAGTAATGTTAACAATGCGATGATTTTTAACCTGCTTACTTCAGTGCATGAGACACCAACAGCTCCATGGGGATAATGTTCAAACTCCCCTCCTCTGTGGCTTCCAAAAACACCAATGGCGCGAAACCGGCCCGATAGGCCTCCATCCAGCGGGAAGCGCAAAGACACCATTTATCACCCGGCTGCAATCCAGGAAACCCAAACTCCGGACGTGGGGTGCTCAGGTCGTTTCCCCGGCTTGTGGAGAAGCTCAAAAAAACATCCGACATCACGGCGCAGACTGTATGCACGCCGACATCCTGCTCGCCGGTTTCACAGCAGCCATTTCTGTAAAAACCCGTCAGCGGCACCATGCTGCAGGGGGTCAACTCTTCTCCGAATACATTTTTTGCCATGATCCTGTGGAATTCAATTTACGATTTCAATATCCCCGATACTTCAGTTTACTCAGGCCGTAGAGATACAGCACTTTGGAATACCGAAGCATGGCGGGCAGCAGCAGGGCATTCAGGACAACCACCATACTCAAATACATCCAAAGCTTGGGAGCTGACACGAGAACGTTGATCGTTGTAAGCGAGGCAATCACTAGGGCAACCGAAAATGCGTAGCTGATGTACATGGCACCATAGTAAAAATCCGGCTCCGGGTGAAAGTTGGCCCCGCATACTGGACAGGCTTTATTTACATCGGACAGTTTCCGGTAGCTGAGCAGGCTGACCGAAAACAGATTCCCCTCTCGGCACTGCGGACACCTGGCTCCTGCGATGGATATACCCAAACTCTTAGACATTTTTTTGTTGAAATTTAACCTGGCAAATCTGCACGATCGGTGACCAAAGTTACGCTTTCGTTGGTCGGATTTAAAGCTTTTCCCTAACCCATCTCCGCTATACACCGTTTGAATCGAGGTAATGGAGAGACAAAAAGAGACATTGACGAGTCGGCTCAGATCCAGCACATGGAGCAGGATGCTCCTTTTTATCCTGACACTCAATTTCATCAACCTTTCAGCAAATTTTTACGAGGGAGACATTTTCGTCTCGAATCAAGTCGACTTGGATGATCCAATGGACACCATTTCTGAGCTTTTGGTGGAATGGGCTTTTGATTTGCCTGAGGATTTCATACCGGACAATGGTACCCAGCAGGAGGACCAAGGGGGAGAAAAGATCAAACTGGCAATCGTGGATATTCCGGGCTTTACGCTTATGACTCTCCATTTGGAAACGCCACTGCCTGATCTACCTACCCCCCAAAAAACCAGCTGTGGACATCTTTCCTCTCCAAGCCTGCCTCCGGACTTCGCCTGATTTTCAATAAAAAATCAGTACGAATCCAAACAAACATACCATGAAAAAAATGATACTCCTGGCCCTCGCGGGTTGGGCGCACCTGTGCGCGTATGCTCAGGAAAACAGCGATACACTTCGAAACCAAAGACAGGTTCTTGACAGCCTCTTTATCGAAGAAGTTGAAAATCCCAAGGTTTCCCTTAAGCCTAAAGTGCTCCACGCCGAACCACTCTACATCGACTTGATCCGTGATTTGGGAGCAAGGAAAGGCGAAAAAGAATGGAATATTGCGGTAGGAATGCAGGACATGAGAAAGTACGACGAGTTTCAGGCCCTGATTGAATACGAATGGGCTCCTGTCGACAGACTCGGCATGGAAGTAGAGCTGCCACTAAGTCTATTTTCTTTCCGTGATGGAAGCCGGGAATCGACCACACCAGCCAACCGGCTGGAATCTCTAAAAGTCGCCACGCAGTACACGTTTTTGGTTTCGGAGAAAACAAGCACCTCTCTGGCATTGGGTTACATTCACGAGTTTGAGTTGGTGGATCTCAACAAGATGGGCGGGGATGGAATCTTCAAAGGGAATATCTTCAATCCCTTTCTAGTCGTCGCCAAACGCTGGGGCAGCAACTACCATACGCTGATCTACACCGGCCCAAAAATCGAAAAGGCTTACGGAGAAAAAGCAAACTTTGGTTTCGAAGTCAACTATAATCTCCACTACATGGTCAGTGGTACGCGCAACTTTATCGGGATGGAGATCAATCAGGAGATCCACGGTGGAAGATCTAACACCACCCTTCGACCCCAAATGCGGGTGGGGCTGGCGCACAATCTGATGATCGGTATCGTGTCAGCAATCCCGATTTCCCAACCCGATGCAGGATTAGGTTCCTTTCTAAGAATCATCTATGAGCCCGGATTTAAGGCCCTCCATTAAGGACAACTGACCAATGAAAAAGGAGCCTTTCGGCTCCTTTTTTTAATTATGCTCTTCCAAATCGTAGTCCTTGCCCCTGCCCCATTGCAGCAGCTCATGGATGGTGTAGTACTCCAAAGTATCAAGGTCTTTGACCTTAAAGTTGTCTCCCGAGAGTCGGGCGATGATCTCCAAGGTCCGGATTTCCCCTTGGTTGACGAGGCGATATTTCCTGCCCACCCGCAGGTTATCCAATGCAATCGGCATCAGGCTTTTGCTTTGATCTTGACGCCAGTAGCCTCGAAACTGATCTTCCGCTCAGGCTCGGTGATCGCTTGCACTTCCTCTTTGCTCTTGCCCTGGTCTTCCGCATAGTGCCGGAGCGTCTCCACGTCAGTCTCAGTGAGTGTGGCGACTCCCTCCATCACGATGGGAAAGCCTTGGGAATTGGTGGGAAGAAAAAAACCGTAGTCTTTAAAGGTCACGCGCATAGTCTCCCCATTGGGCAAGTCCATGGAAAACCAGCAGCCTTTTTTGGTGCAGACCTCCTTGATCTCACCGGCGATCTTGCCGGAAAATTCTCCTGAGGACTCCACCTGGGAGATCATCTCCGCAGTGCTTGAGATCTCTTCACCCTGAAGGATATTCCCATAGTTGCCAGGCACAGTCTCTACCTCACCCATTATCTCATAGGTGGTGGTCTCTGCTACTTCGGCCTTTTGCTGACAGGAAAAAACTAGCATCCCTGCCATCAGTGTGATAATTGAAAACGACTTTTTCATACTGCGCTGAGTTTTTTCCAAAATTAATCCAAAAGCCCGGTTGGAAAAATCACTCATCAAATCAATTGCATTTATCGGACAGCTCGCCAGCCACATGTGTATCCAGTTTTTTTTACCAGTCCTGTCATTGAGCCATCTGATCAGGTGTTCGGCATTAAATCGATTGCAAAGCCACATTTCCCAACGAATGATTGGTGAATTTTCAAACATGAAAAACTTTCCGATTAATTCTGTCAACAAACCTTCGATTTTTTTAACAATCCCTTAATTTTACCTGCGCTTATACCTATTGACCCTGTACACATGCCAAAAACTAAGAAGTTCATCATTGATTTCGACAGTACCTTCACCCAGGTGGAAGCTCTTGACATTCTCGGAGAGATCAGCCTGGCCAGTGATCCTGAAAAGGCCCAAAAACTCCAAGCTATCAAAGACATTACCGACAAGGGAATGGAAGGATCCATTACTTTTCGGGAAAGTCTCGAACAGCGCCTGGATATCCTCAAAGCCAGCAAAACCCAAATCGCGGATCTTATCGCAGCCCTTCGCAAAAAAGTATCCAAGTCCTTTGAGCGAAACAAAGAGTGGTTCCAAGACAATGCCCAGGACGTGTACATCATCTCCAATGGCTTCAAGGACTTCATCATCCCCATCGTGTCCGAATACGGCATTCTGAAGGAAAATGTCTTCGCCAATGATTTTGTGTACAACGAGTCCGGCGAAATCGTAGACTTCAACCGGGAAAACCCGCTTTCCAAAAACAACGGCAAGGCCGAAACGATCAAAAATGTGAACCTAGACGGCGATATTTATGTCATAGGGGATGGATACACCGACTACGAGATCAAGGCATCGGGTCTGGCCAACAAGTTTTATGCTTTTGTAGAAAACGTGCACCGACCTAGAGTAGTCAGCCAAGCCGACCACATTGCCCCTAGTTTTGACGAAATACTTTATATCAACAAGTTGAACACGAAATTTTCCTATCCCAAAAGCCGTATCAAGGTACTCCTGCTGGAAAACGTCCATCCTATCGCAGTTCAGCTGCTCACCGACGAAGGCTACCAAGTCGAGGTCGCTTCCGGGGCGATGAGTGAGGACGAGCTTTGCGAAAAAATCAAAAACGTCTCCATTCTAGGTATCCGATCCAAGACCAACGTGACCAAAAAGGTGCTGGAAAACGCAAACCGCCTTTTGGCCGTGGGTGCTTTCTGCATCGGCACCAACCAGATCGACCTGGAAACCTGCCAGGAAAAAGGCATCGCAGTATTCAACGCGCCTTTCTCGAATACCCGTTCTGTCGTTGAGATGGCGATTGCCGAAATCATCTTTCTGATGCGCCGCTTCGCGGACAAGACAGTCGGAATGCACCAGGGCAACTGGGACAAGTCAGCCACAGGCTCCTTTGAGATTCGGGGCAAAAAGCTCGGTATCATAGGCTATGGCAACATTGGCGCCCAACTGTCGGTCCTAGCCGAAAACATGGGCATGAATGTCTTCTACTATGATGTGATCGAAAAACTCGCGCTCGGCAATGCCACCAAAGTCAACTCCCTAGACGAATTGCTGGCGACTTGTGATGTGATTTCACTGCACGTGGACGGCAGAAAAGACAACAAGTGCCTGATTGACCGGGAGAAAATCGGCAAGATGAAAAAAGGCGCAATACTCGTCAACCTCAGCCGTGGCCACGTAGTGGAAATCCCCGCACTGAGAGACGCTATCCTCTCCGGCCAATTGGCAGGATGTGCGGTGGATGTTTTCCCCGAGGAGCCAAAAAACAACAAAGAACCCTTTGAATCGGAGCTAAAAGGGCTGCCAAACACGATTCTGACCCCTCACATCGGCGGAAGTACCCTAGAAGCCCAGGAAAACATCGCCCGATTTGTACCTGGCAAGATCATGGAATACATCAACACCGGCAACACCTACAACTCGGTCAACTTCCCGAATATCCAGTTGCCATTCCTGAAAGATGCCCATCGTCTCATTCACATCCATCTCAATGAGCCGGGCGTGCTGGCGAAAATCAACCAGGTCTTGGCCAATTACAACATCAACATCGTAGGCCAATATCTTAAGACCAACGAAAAGATTGGCTATGTGATCACAGACATCGACAAAGCCTACGAAACGGCGGCCATCGAGGCACTGAAGGAAATTCCAGGGACGATTCGCTTCAGAACGCTCTATTGATCTAATCGGATCGAAAAAACACATAAAAAGCCAGCCTGATTTCCGGCTGGCATTTTTCTTTGGGTTCAATCCGAAGAACCATTACGGGAAAAGCAGGCATGGATTTGCTGGTTTTGGCTATTTTTGGAAAGCAAAGATTCCTAGAATAACCCCATCCTAACCATGGCAAAACCTGGCAAACACCAGCTGACCAAGCCCGAGCAAAGCCCGCAATATCGCAGAGATTTTCTGAGAAAAAGCATCCTGACCACTATTTCGGCAGTGTTGGGAGCCGATATCGTACATGCCGCCACCATGCCAGATGGCTATGTACCGGTCATGCTTTCCCAAGAGCCTGATGCGATGAAGGGCAAAAACCCGGAAATGATCATCCGCAGCGACAGGCCATGGAACGTGGAGGCCAGGCCCCACCAGCTTGATGATGCGGTAACACCTTTTGAACACATTTTCATCCGAAACAACGGGCTCATACCGGAGGACATTGATGCAAGCAACTGGACGCTAACCATAAGCGGCGAATCCGTGCAGCAGGAGAAAACCTACCGACTTTCCGATCTCAAAAACAACTTTAAGCCCTACACTTACCGCCTCGTACTGGAATGTGGAGGAAACGGTCGCGCGGGATTCTACCCTCCTACTGCTGGCAATCAGTGGGAAGAGGGGGCAGTATTTTGCTCCGAATGGACTGGAGTCCGTCTCAAGGATTTGCTGCAGGATGTTGGAATCAAGCCGGATGCAGAATATATCGGCTACTATGGAGTAGACAGACATCTCAATGGCGATGCTTCCAAGCCGGTTATTTCCAGAGGCGTGCCCATCTCCAAGGCCATGCAGGATGAGACACTCCTAGCTTGGTCGCTCAATGGACAGGATATTCCGCTCGCCCATGGCTTTCCGCTACGCTTGGTCTGTGGGGGATGGCCGGCCTCTACCTCAGGCAAGTGGATCAACAAGCTCGTCGTCCGCAACAAGGAACACGACGGGGAAAAAATGACCGGGGACTCCTACCGAATGCCGAAATATCCCGTAGCTCCAGGCGACATGGTCCCAGATGAAGACATGGCTATCATCGAATCCATGCCCGTGAAGTCCCTCATTACCTTTCCCAAATCGGGCGCGATGTTTGACAGGTCAAAAAAACTCGCTATCCGAGGCCACGCCTGGGCTGGAGAATTCGAAGTGGCACTAGTACAGGTATCGGTGGACTTTGGAGCTTCTTGGAAGACCTGCGCGTTGAAAAAACCCGCAAACCGTCTTGCCTGGCAGCAGTGGAGTACAGACCTGATGTTTTCCCAGCCTGGCTATTATGAAATTTGGGCGAAAGCTACCGACAGCAAAGGAATATCCCAACCTATGGTCATACCCGGCTGGAATCCCAAGGGCTATCTCAACAATGCCTGCCATCGAATCGCTGTAAAAGTAAGATGAAGGAGAAAGATAAAAACCCAAAAACGAATAAGCCTCTTTCCAACCCGAACACGCAACAGCTCTTCAAAGGGCTCCTAGTCAGCGTTGCCGGGCTCGTGGCCGTACTAATGATCCTGTTGGCTGCGGTGATGTTTTTCGCTTTCTACGACGGCTCAGTGGAGCCAGGCACAGCGGTCGCTAGCGATTCTTCGATTGAATCAAAACTGAACAATGAACCCTTCAATGGCGAAGTGGTAGATGGAAAGGATGTCGCTACCGGTCTAGTGGTCGGCGATGGATTTGAACTCGTGCGTACCACTTGCACCGGCTGCCATTCCAGTGCCATTATCGTTCAAAACCGTTTTACCCGAGAGGGCTGGAAGGCCAAGATCGTCTGGATGCAGGAGACCCAGGGCCTCTGGGACTTAGGCGAAAACGAACCGGCGATCTTAGATTACCTCGCCACCCACTATTCGCCGGAACCTCCAAAAGGAAGAAGGGTGCCGCTCAAAGACATCCAATGGTATGAACTCAAGAACTAAGAAAGCACAGATGCCAGCCTGGAGCCAGAATCGATGCCGAAACGAAAAAAGACCCGATCAACTCGGGGCTTTCCAATGCTATCTGTTTTCGTAGAGATTGGAGTAATACTCCTGATAGGCACCTGAGGTCACATGATCCAACCAATCTTGGTTAGCCAGATACCAATCTATCGTGAGCTCAATTCCTTCTTCAAACTGGAGGCTTGGCTCCCAACCCAATTCACTCTGAATCTTGGTCGCATCAATTGCATAGCGCAGATCATGACCAGCCCGATCTTGGACAAAAGTGATCAGCTTCTCCGAAGTGCCTGCTTCGCGACCTAGCTTCTCATCCATTTTCTTGCACAGCAGTCGTACGATGTCGATGTTTTTCCACTCGTTGAAGCCCCCGATGTTATATGTTTCCCCAGCTTTTCCTTTATGGAAAACCGTATCTATGGCCCGCGCATGGTCTTTTACAAAAAGCCAATCCCTAACGTTCTCGCCTTTTCCATAGACTGGTAGGGGACGCATATTCTTGATGTTATTGATGCAGAGCGGGATTAGCTTTTCGGGAAAATGGTTAGGACCATAGTTGTTGGAGCAGTTGGACACGACTGTACGCATCTTGTAAGTGTTGGAATAGGCGCGTACAAAGTGGTCTGATGCAGCCTTGGACGCCGAATAAGGCGACTGGGGATCATAGGCTGTAGTTTCCAAAAAGAAGCCACCATCGTGCAGTGACCCGTACACCTCATCGGTTGACACGTGATAAAATAAGTGTTTGTCCAGCTCTCCCTCCCAGGCTTTTTTTGCAGCATTGAGCAAGTTTACCGTACCAAACACATTGGTCTTGACAAAAGCCAAAGGATCTGTGATCGACCTATCCACATGCGACTCCGCCGCAAGATGGATTACATCAGTGATTTTGTGCTTTGCAAAGATCGTATCCATGAGATTAGCATCCTGGATGTCCGCTTTTTCGAAAATATAATTTGCGGCACCTTCTACCGCTTTGAGGTTTTCCAGATTGCCCGCATAGGTCAGGGCGTCCAAGTTTACGATTTTGTACTCTGGGTACTTCGTCACAAAAAGCTGTACGACATGGCTGCCGATAAATCCCGCGCCTCCTGTGATCAAGATAGTTTTGCTCATATCTTATTTTTATAATAGTCTAAATACCAGTCCGTAAATGCCCTGACCCCCGTCTCTATGGACGTATTGGGTTTGTAGCCCGTATCCCTCACCAAATCCTGAACATCGGCGTGCGATGCCGGAACATCTCCTGCCTGCAGTGGAAGCAGTTCCATTTCCGCTTCTTTTCCCAATCCTTTCTCTACTGCCCGGATATAATCCATGAGCAAAACGGGCGATGAATTACCAATGTTATAAACCTTGTAAGGTGCCTGACCGCTTCCGGGATCGGGATTTTGCGGGTTAAAGTCCGGGTTTGCCCTAGCGGGTCGGTTGGCGACTTTGACCACTCCCTCGACGATATCATCGATGTAGGTAAAATCGCGCTTCATCTCCCCGTAGTTAAACACCTGGATCTTTTCTCCTTTGAGGATGGCTTCGGTAAACAGAAACAGCGCCATGTCGGGCCTTCCCCATGGTCCATAAACGGTAAAAAACCTCAAGCCAGTCGTCGGAATCCCAAACAGATGGCTGTAGGTATGGGCCATGAGTTCGTTGGATTTTTTGGAGGCTGCGTACAGTGAAATGGGATGATCGACCGAGTCGGAGGTGGAAAATGGCATTTTTTCGTTAGCCCCATAGACCGAACTCGAAGAAGCGTACACCAAATGCTTGACGGGATGAAATCTGCAGCACTCCAGGATATTCAAAAAACCGGTGATATTACTCTGAATGTAGACCTCAGGGTGGGAAAGAGAATACCTCACTCCAGCTTGTGCAGCCAGATGAATCACCACATCGAATTTTTCCTTTTCGAATAGGGCCATCAAGGCTTCTTTTTCGACCAAATCCAATTGGATAAAACGATACTTCTCCAAAGTCTCAGACTGGGCCAGTTTGCCTTTTTTGATGGAGTCCTTTTTGATACCCCGGTGCTCTAGCCGCGCATATTTCAGGCTGATATCATAATAGTCATTGATGATATCCAACCCGATTACTTCCTCTCCCCGGTCTATTAATTTTTGTGCGACATGAAATCCAATAAATCCAGCCGCGCCGGTCACGAGGTACTTCATAGGAAAAAACAATCTTGGTGATTCAAGCCCAAATATAAGCTATTTCGCATTCTCGTCTGCTTTAAGGAGGCGCTGATAGTTTCGATATATCTCCTGCTGGACGATTTTTCGATCATAGTTGTCAGCTATCTCCTGGTAGAGCTTTGCCGCATAGCCAGCCATTTTGTCCCGCTTCACAAAGGCAAACTCCAGCGCTTCCTTCAGCACAGTGGCATCTTTTACCGGAAAAATCAAGCCGGTCTTCTGCTGGGTGATGATGTCGGTATTGCCAATAATATCCGAACAGATCACTGGCACATGCATCGCACCAGCCTCCAGCAGGACGTTGGGAAATCCCTCCCTATGCGAGGGATGTACCAGCACATCTGCCAAAGCCAAATAGTGGGCAACATGGTCTGTCCAGTCGATCTGGATTATTTTAGGATGATCCTGTATAGTCTGTATGGTCTCTGGCGAAAGCGGATTCAAGTCTTGCTCGAACGCCCCCAAAAGCACCAATTTAGATCGGTTGACGATTTTGGAATTCAAAAAGGCCGACACTAGCTCCTGAATCCCCTTGTCCCTAACCAATCGACCCACGGCCAGGATGATAAACTCGTCCTCTCCCGGCAGGATCCGCATGGTCGCCGCCACTAGGTGGTTTTCCTTTAGCGATTCCCTGTTGAACTTGTCCAGATCAACCCCATTGGATGAGCCTTTACCGACGATCCGGAGTTTGGATCCGGGACAAAGTCCGTTCTCCTCCACAAACTTTTTAAGTCCATTGGAATTGGGCCAAATCTCGGTAGCATTGGAATAAGTCCATTTTTCCACATTCTCCAATAGGCTTTTTTTACTTCCCTCGGCGGCCATGGCAGGTATGCCGGCAAGTGTATGGATGCGGATTTTTACGCCAGCCAGGTTGGCCGCGATCATTCCCAGGAGACCTGCCTTAGGCGTGTGGGTATGGACAATGTCCGGCTTCTCCCGCCTGAAAAGCTGCACCAACTGCCAGATGCACACAAGATCAGCAAACGGGGTGATTTTACGGGTGAAGGGAATTACCTCGTGTCGGACTCCCTCGCTTTTGACCACTTGGTCCACTTCCCGACCCTCGGCACTGACCATGATCACCTCCCAGCCCTGCTCCTTCATGAATTTCATCTGCCCTGTGAGCAAAAGTTTGAGAGAAAGTGGAACTGTGGTGATTCGGATCAGCTTGGGCATCAAAAAGGGATTGTAAAAGCGCAAAGGTAAAAGTTTAACGCTTTCATGAGCTCTAAAATTTGGAAATCCAAGCCAAAAAAATGCAGCTAGATAATTTCTCTAATCCTTCCTTAGATTCTCGCTTATGTATAAAGACCTAGATTCCAATCTCCAATACCAAACCTGCAAGCCACGAAATCGCAGGTTAATCCTCATTTTCCAACTCAAATATTTCCTCCAGCGCCACCCCGAAAATCCGGGCAATTTTCAAAGCCAATACCGTCGAGGGCACGTATTTTCCCGCCTCTATTGAATTGATCGTCTGTCTCGAGACCTGTACCAACTCGGCCAAATCCTGTTGGGTCATGTTTTTCTTGGCACGCTCTACTTTGATCGAGTTTTTCATTTTACTTGGGTAAAAGGATCAGCAGGGATTTGTTTTGCCGCGCAAACGGCAGAAGCAGCAGGCAGCCAAGCGCCTGGAAACGATTGGGCAATAGGATATTGGTTAACATAAGAACATAGGATTAATTGTCTTCCTTGGATGCCAGGTATTTCTGGTATTGGAAAGCCGCGTAGATATAGCCGTTCAGCAAAAAGAGCACTAGGTAGGCAGTAAACATCTCTGACGCAATGGTCTGATAGCGTATATAGTTGATCAACATCAAGGCACCAAGTCCCCATATCAGCCAAAAAAAACCAGTCTGGAAAGCCTGCTGTCGAAATTCGCGGATCATCTCGTCCTCCACTTTTTCCCGGGTAAGATTCAAGATACCAAAGCCAATTGCCCAAAACCCGTAGATGATCTGTGCAGCATCATCCGCGTTGGTATCGGGATAAACCACCGCAAACCCTATCACTAGCAAAACTGGAAGCGGGAAAAACACCATCGCCAACTTTTTCCATCCTGGCGGAAGCAGTGGCACGTTCAGAATTGAGTTCTTTTTCATATGTCGTGTTATCTTTCCCAAATGTAAATTATACTTTACATTTTGTCAAAATATTTTTCCATTTTTATTTAAGAATTTATTCTTTTTTTCTTCGATAAGACAATAGATGCTATTCGTATCTGGCGATAAGGCCCTCCTTTTGTTTACCTTTGGCTCATCAAACCTGTTAATAATCCGAATCTCCATGATTTCAAATCTGAAAATCGCCATCATAGGTTGCGGCAACCTAGGCACCTCCATCGCAAACGGACTGTTGATGAGAGCTGATTTCGACCCAAACAACCTGACCCTGACCAAGAGAAACACCGCTAGCCTATCAGAGTTTGAAGCCAAAGGTGTGCATGTGCACTCAGACAATCTCTCTGCGGCCAAATACGCCGACCTCATTCTCCTGGGCGTGAAGCCTTACAACGTCACCAACATCCTAGAGGAAATCAAATCGGTCTTGCACCCCAAAAAACAAATTCTGATTTCCCTAGCCACGGGAATTACCCTAAAGGAAATGTACGGCGTGCTCGATCCTGCGACAGTCACCTTCCGGGCGATGCCCAATATCGCTGCCGATATTCAGGAATCCATCACCTGTGTCTGCCACGAGCAAGCCAATCCGATCCAGGTAGAGCAGGTCAAAGAACTGTTTGACTCCATAGGATTCAGCATTTCCATAGATGAAAGCCTTATGGAGGCCGCCACCGTGCTCGGAGCCTGCGGAATTGCCTATGTGCTCCGCTTCATGCGCGCGATGATTCAGGGGGGAATCCAGATTGGCTTTGACTCTGCTACAGCAAGCAAAATCGTGAACCAGACAGTGAAGGGTGCAGCGGAGCTGATGATTCAGAAAAACATCCACCCCGAAGCAGCCATCGACAAAGTCACCACTCCAAAGGGATGCACAATAGTTGGACTAAACGAAATGGAACATCAGGGATTTAGCTCTGCGATGGTAAGAGGGGTGATCGCCAGCTATGACAAAATCGCAAAATAGACTGATTTACCCGGAACCGTAGCTATCGAAAAAATCGGGCGATTTTATTTTCGATTTTTTTTGGATTGGAATATTCAAATTTCGGTTGACTAAATCAGCATTTTAACGGCATACATGATTTAATTACTTAGAATAGTACCATTCTTTACAGACATATTAATAATAGCATAAAAAAGAATAATTTTTGGTTTGTTTTTCTTTTAAATGTTTTCATTAGATTTGTCTCGGGTGATAAACAACTTTTGCTATTCCTTTTTAAGAGACTCGATTTTTAAAGGAAGGACTGTTTGGTAATTTTTTCCTCCTTCCTTTTTGTTTTCATTCCAAACTGCTCATAAAAAAAGCCCCCGATCTAAATCAGATTGGGGGCTATTTTGTTTGACGAGACTGACACTAATCAAACAACTCTGCCAATTTATTTTCGAGGCTCGGCCCTCTAAGGTCTTTTGCAATAATCTTACCCTCGGGATCCACCATGTAGGTCGCCGGGATAGCATCAATCTGATATAGCTCGGCTGCAGCAGAATTGAAATATTTCAGATCAGAAACCTGGGTCCAAGTGAGGCCATCATTGGAGATCGCCTCGACCCAGTCTTCCTTCGAACGATCCAAGGACACACCGAATACTTCAAATCCTTTGTCTTTGTATTGGTTATAGAGCCTGACGACGTTGGGGTTTTCCTGACGGCAGGGTTTGCACCACGCCGCCCAAAAATCGATCAGAACGTATTTTCCCCTTAGATCGGAAAGCTTCACCAAATCACCCTCAGGATTGGGAAGTTCGATTTCGGGTGCAGGCTGTCCTACCGAAAGCACACGCATCTCATCCAACTGCTGCTTCATCTGAAGAATAGATGTTGTTCCGGGATAATTTTCATTCAGCTTGGCAACCAATTGGTCGATAAACTGAAAATCGGTTTTGGGGTTCAAAAGGCCTATTGCCGCCATGGAAGCAAATGAATCCCCCATGCTGTTGATCATCTCCTTGACCCGATCGGCTTGCATGGCCTCCAGTTCCATGGCTTGGGTCTGGATTTTTTTGATCCCCTCAGAGTCGTTCTTGCTCATCGCTTCGTAATAAGCCTCATTCAGTTTATTGACCTCTGACTGATAAGTTTGCATTAGTTCCTCCACCTTCAAGAGTTCCTTGGTGTCTTTCGAGCCTTCTATCGTCAGACTCTCAGGGTTCGAGAAGTCATATGTTACGTCAACATCCTCCTTAAACAAAGCCAATCGCACTACCTTCCCACCGTCGAAATTCAGTTCATAAAAGGTCGGCGCATCGACGCTCAGCTCATAGGAGAACTTGCCGTCCTTCCCCAAATCCAAGGTGTCGAGAACCTTGGGACGATTGTCGGTAAATTGGGAGAGAACGACCACGCCATCGGGTGCATTTTCCACTTTTCCAGACAATTGTACCTTACCATCCGTACCCGTGCCATTGCCTCCACAGGAGAACAACGCCATGGCGACCACAATCCAAACTCCTACCATCTTATATTTCATATTTTTAGTTTTCAAGCAGTTCTGTCAACAGTCGGGTGGCGACCTTTGGATCGGCCTTTCCCTTGGATTTTTTCATCACCTCTCCCATAAACATCCCCATCAATCCTTTTTTCCCAGAACGGTATTCTGCCACCTTCTTCGCATTCTCCTCCAAAACGCTTTGGACAATTGGCTTTAGGGAGTCTTCATCGCTCTCTTGGATCAGGTTGAGGCGCTGGGCAATTTGGAGGGCACTTTCACCGCTGGCTTTGGCCAACTCTGGATAGATTTTTTGGGATGCCGTAGAAAAAGCCACCTTGCCCCCACCGACCAAGGCAATCAGATCCGCCAAGGCCTCGGGCTTAACCGGATACTCGGCGATATCCAAGCCAGACTCATTCAAGTGTGACTTCACCGGTCCCATCATCCAATTGGACGCGGCTTTATAATTGTCGGTTTTGGAACAAAGCGCATCAAACCACAAAGCAACCCCCTTCACTTCGGTCAGAAATGCGGCATCGTATTCAGGTAAGCCATATTGCTCTACAAATTTTGCGAAAAGCTCACGGGGCAAGGCAGGCATGGAGCCTTTCACCGATTGTAGCCACTCCTCCGAAACTACCACCGGACTCAGATCCGGCTCTGGGAAATAACGGTAGTCGTTTAAGTCTTCTTTGGTACGCATGCTAGCCGTCGTACCGGTATCGGCATCGAAGGTCCTGGTTTCGGACACGATTTCCTTCCCAGCTTCCAAAAGACCAATAATCCGCTCATGCTCGTGGTCAATGGCTTTGGCGACATTTCGGAAGGAGTTCATGTTCTTCACCTCTACTTTCTTGCCGTATTCTTTTGCCCCTTTCAGCATCACGGAGACGTTGGCATCACAGCGAAGCGATCCTTCCTCCATATTGCCGTCGCAGATATCCAGGTATTTGACGAGTTTTTTGATTTCGCCCAGGAATACATAGGCCTCCTCCGAACTTCGTATGTCCGGCTCCGTCACGATCTCTACGAGCGGAGTACCTGCACGATTGAAGTCCACCAAGGTGTCCGGCTCGCCCGCCAAGTGGATGGACTTGCCCGCGTCCTCTTCCATGTGGACGCGGTTGAGTCGGATGACCCGCTCAGTGCCGTCAGAGAGTTTGATCGGAACTATCCCGCCAACGCAGATCGGCCCCTTGTCCTGGGTGATCTGATAGCCCTTGGGTAGGTCGGGATAGAAATAGTTTTTTCTGGAGAAAATATTGTGCCTCGTGATTTCGGAGTCACAGGCCAAGCCCATGCGGATAGCGTACTCCACGGCCTTTTTATTCACTTTGGGCAGGGTGCCGGGGTGTCCCAGCGTAATCGCCGAAATCAGGGTGTTGGGCGACTGCCCGTACTGGTTGGCATCTGCGGCAAACATTTTACTCTCAGTCAACAGCTGGGCGTGTACTTCGAGCCCCACCACCAACTGGTATTTCTCCTTGAGTTCTTCGCTTAGCATTTCTTGTATTTCAGCGATTATAAAAACATTTCCTTGGCCTTGGCAACCGCTTTCTGCAGGCCGGATAGATCTTTTCCTCCCGCGGTCGCAAAGAAAGGCTGGCCTCCCCCGCCGCCTTGGATTTCCTTAGCCAGCTCGCGCACGATCTGGCCTGCATTGAGGCCTTTAGCGGAAATCAGCGACTCATCCAATATTACCGCAAGCTGGGGCTTGTCCTCAACCTGTGCAGCCAATATGATCAAAGCATCAGAAACCTCATTCTTCAATTCATAGGCCAATTTTTTCAGAGAATCGGCATTTGGAAGCTCGATTTGGGAAATCAGGATATTGGCTCCGTCTTTTTCCTCAAACTTTTTCAGCAGCTCCACCTTCAATCCCGAGGCTTTCTCCAAGTGAAGGGATTCAACTTCTTTTCTCAGCTCGTTCCTTTCCTGGATGAGGGATTCAATCGCCTTCTTCGCGTCTTTTGGATTCTTCAACAGATCCATGATTTCCTTTACCAGAGCTTCCTGCAAGCGCAGGTAGGCATCTGCAGCCTTGGAAGTGATAGCCTCAATCCTACGCACTCCGGAAGATATCGAGCCTTCGGAAGTAATCTTGAACAAACCGATCTGGCCAGTAGAATGAACGTGCGTACCTCCGCAAAGTTCGACGGAGAAGTCTTTGCCAAAGGTGATCACGCGGACAAAGTCCCCGTATTTCTCTCCGAAAAGCGCTGTGGCCCCCATCTTCTTCGCCTCTTCGATCGGCACATTTCGTTGCTCCAGCAGGGGCACATTTTCCCGCACTTTTGCGTTGACGATATCTTCCACACGTGCGATCTCTTCGTCTGTCATCTTCCCAAAGTGGGAAAAATCAAACCGAAGCAGCTGTTCATTGACCAAGGATCCCCGCTGCTGAATATGATCGCCCAGCACGGCTTTCAAGGCAGACTGCAGCAGGTGGGTCGCCGTGTGATTATTCATGGTCAGCACGCGCTTTTCACGATCCACCTCCGCGAAAAACCTCGCTTCTGGTCTGGCAGGGAGCTTTTCTACGAAATGGACAATTAGGTCGTTTTCCTTTTTGGTATCGATCACCCGGATTTTTTCGGTCTCGGAAACCAGCCATCCGGTATCTCCGACTTGGCCACCACTTTCGGCATAAAAAGGTGTTTTATCCAACACCAACTGATATTTATCACCCTTCTTGTCCGTAATCGTCCTGTACTTGATGATTTGGGAATAGGCCTCGGTAAAGTCGTAGCCGATGAACTCCACGCCAGCATCTTCGCTTACCTGTACCCAATCTCCTGTCTCCTGCTCGGAAACAGCCCTTGAGCGGGTCTTTTGTTTTTCCATCTCAGCGACAAAACCAGCCTCATCAACTGAGAAGCCATTCTCCCTGGAAATCAATGAAGTCAGGTCCAAGGGAAACCCAAAAGTATCGTAAAGTTCAAAGGCAGTTTTGCCTGGAATCAACGACTCGCCCTTTGCGTTCAATTCCGATTTGATCGACTCCAGCATTTTTAGACCGTTGTCCAAAGTTCGGAGGAAAGAGGCTTCCTCCTCCTGGATCACTTTGGCAATAAACTCCTGTTGCTGCCTCACCTCGGGGAAAATATCCCCAAAATACTCGGCAATCAAAGGAGCAAGTTCAAACAGAAACGGCTGCTGCAGGCCCAGAAAGGTATAGCCATAGCGCACCGCTCTTCTGAGAATTCTGCGGATGACGTAGCCCGCCTTGTTGTTGGAAGGGATCTGTCCGTCAGCAATCGTAAAGGCGATCGCACGGATATGGTCCACGATCACCCTAAAGGCGATATCGGTCGGCTCATTTTGGCCATAGGTCTTGCCTGACTTGGCAGCGATGGCGTCCAAAAAAGGCTTAAACAAATCCGTGTCATAGTTGGAGGACTTGTTTTGGATCGCACGGACTAATCGCTCAAAGCCCATCCCTGTATCGACGTGCTTGGCTGGAAGTTCTTTTAGGCTTCCATCCGCCAGGCGGTTAAACTGCATGAAAACAAGGTTCCAGATCTCGATTACTTGGGGATGATCATTGTTGACGAGCTCCCGGCCCGGAATCTCACTCCGCTCCGAGTCTGGCCGGAGGTCGATATGGATCTCCGAGCAAGGTCCGCAGGGGCCCGTATCGCCCATCTCCCAGAAGTTGTCCTTCTTGGAGCCCATGATGATCCTATCCTCCGGCACGATACCTTTCCAAAGGTCATAGGCCTCCTGATCCATTTCGAGCCGGTCTCCTGCATCGCCCTTGAAGACTGACGCATAAAGGCGATCTTTTGGCAGCCCATACACTTCCGTCAAAAGCTCCCAAGCCCATGCTATCGCTTCCTTTTTGAAATAGTCCCCAAAGGACCAATTGCCCAACATCTCAAACATGGTGTGATGGTAGGTGTCCACACCTACTTCCTCCAAGTCATTATGCTTACCGCTGACGCGAAGACATTTTTGGGAGTTGGCTACTCTGGGGTATTTCGCGATCTCATTTCCGAGAAATGCGTCTTTGAACTGGTTCATCCCCGCATTGGTAAACATCAGCGTAGGGTCGTTTTTGACCACTATTGGGGATGAGGGAACAAACTGGTGCTGTTTGGATTGGAAAAACTCGATGAAGGTACTCCGGATTTTCTTTGCTTCCATGGAGGGTCTGAGGGGCAGAAATGAAATATTGTTGTTTGTTGGCCAAAAGAGGCGCTTTTTATCGGGTCACAAAATTAACAGAAAAGGCGGGCTTACGCGCATCTGCTTCAGGATTTTGGAAAGTTGAAGAAAATTCCGACTGCTGCGGAATTGCTTTTCCGAAGAATCTTCCCTGTTCAAACAAAGAAGAACTTTTTGAAATCAAGCAGCTAGGTAGCTTAGGACAGCTTGACAGTTACGTCTTGCTAGTTGACACTTACTTTTTACTTTTAGAAAAAAATCAAAGACGCGACATGTCCTACCTTGATCAGATTACTTCCCCTACTCTTTTAATTAACGAACCCATCACCCGAGCCAACATCAAACGAATGGCCGACAAAGCCCAGCGCCACGGCAAAAAACTAGTTCCACACTGGAAAACGGCGCAATCCCGCGAAATCGGAAACTGGGCTAAAGAGTACGGCATCCGGGAAGTCACCGCATCTTCGATCAAGATGGCAGAGTACCTCTGCGGACAGGGCTGGGACAATATACATATCGCTTTCCCCTTCAATCCCCTCGAAACTCCAAAGCTCAATCGCCTCGCCGCTTCCCAGTCTCTTTCTGTACAGCTAGTCAACCCGGTCACCACGCAGAAACTGGTGGACGGACTCAGCAATCCGGTCGGCTTTTTCATAGAAATCGATGCGGGCTATGGGAGGACTGGCGTGCATATCTCGGACTTTGGCACCATCGAGGAGATCCTTCGCATCGCTGCCCAGTCTGACAAGCTACGCTTTAAAGGCTTCTACCTCCATCCTGGACATACGTACTACACTCCGGACAAAGCAGGGATCTACGAACAAAGCCGACAGGCTCTCCACATGCTGAAGATGAAATATCAGTCTGAGTTCCCGAATTTGGTGACGCGAGTTGGGGATACACCTGGGTGTTCCGTGACGGAGGATTTTGGTGATGTGGATGAGATCGGTCCAGGAAACTTCGTGTTTTTTGACCTCATGCAGGCAGAATTGGGAAGCTGTACAAAGGCCGACATCTCGGTCTGCCTAGCGGTTCCGGTCGTGGACATCAACCGAGAACGAAAAGAGATCCTCGTTCACGGAGGCGGCGTTCATCTCGCCAAAGACGTACTCGTAGACAGCGAGGGCAATAAGAACTTTGGCGAAGTGGTTTTTTTGGATGAAAGTGGCTGGACCATCCCTTTCGACCGCTCCTACTTGAAAAGCATTTCCCAAGAACATGGCATCATCAGGGCTTCCGATTCGCTTTTGGAACGTGTGAAAGTCGGTGATCTGCTGGGCATTCTCCCCATCCACTCCTGCATGACGGCGGACTGCATGGCGGAATATTTAAGTTTGGATGGGAAAAAGATCGATCACTGCGAGGGGCAATGAGCAGTTTTATGCATCCTTGAAATCTGCTCAGGGCGACCGCTCTGCCACCCTGAGCAGAGTCGGAAACTTTTAAAGAGATGTTCAACAACAGGTCAAAACCATTAGTTTTTTGAAAAGTCTTTAACCAAAACTCCCATGCATCCAGCCCTCGAAATCACTCAAACACTTCACTCATCACCCGATCAGGTTTTCGATATGTTCTCCACCAAAGAACATCTGATCAACTGGTGGGGGCCCAAAGGCATGGAGATGGAGATCAAAACCTTTGATTTCCGTTCAGATGGAATATTCCATTATGTGCTTAAGGCTGGCAATGGCTTCGAGATGTGGGGCAAATTCACTTACCTCGAAATCGAAAAACCGCATCGGATTGTCTTGTTGAACGCATTTTCCAATTCCGAAGGCGAGACCATCAATGCACCGGAAGTTCCTTTTGGCGCCGACTGGCCACTGGAAATGTGGACCGAATATACGTTTACCTCCGATGGAAAGGGCTGCCGACTCAAGCTTACCTCCTATCCACATCAGGCTTCGGAGGCTTCCCAGGAACTTTTTTTCCAAAATCATGGGAATATGAAACAGGGCTTCAAAGGCACCTTCGACAAGCTTGAAGCCTATTTATTGGAACTCGGAGGCTGAGATTTGCGCATAAAATCCTAACTTAAGTTATCCTCATCAATAGATATTAGCCAGATGACACATGCCTCCACAATCGACCCGGGTACTGCTGCATTTTTAAGTTTCCTGATTCCTGGTTGGGGTCAGTTTCGCAGAGGCAAAAAACTACAGGGATTGATCTGGTTTGTCGTTGTGATCGCCGGCTATTTTCTGTTGATTGTTCCGGGTGTGATTTTGCATATTATATGTATTCTCGAAGCATATTGGAGGGAGTAAGCCTTTGGAATAAAACTCTATCAACTTGTCTTGCGAGACAGCACATTTTCGCTTTTTTCATTGCAAGGTTCAACTTTGGGCTGTTCCCTAGTCAACCTTGTCCTTGCCGTAGATAGGCAGTTTGATTGCTGCATAGACGTCTGTGGTTCTGGATTTTTTGGAAATCGCATTGGTTAAAATAGAGCCAGAACCTACGAGCACTGGACCCATTCTCAGTCCCAGACCCCAAGAAGGCGTGGAGTCATACTGCCTCCAACTGATCGGACTGTATATACTCAGCCAGCGCATCTCCAATCGAGGAGTGATGGTGGTGGTGTTGATCACACGGCTCACAGGAATGTCGCCGTCCTTTCTCAAGGCCAGCCCTGCCTGTGCGCTTAGGTATAAACGATGGTTTATCCCATAGTCTAAAAAGAGTTGTAGAGAAGTGGGCAAACCCAGCTTCCCTTCGAATGGCCTCTCAGTCCCAGCGAAGTTGTCTTCCAGCACCTCCTGAAAATCCTTTTCCTCAAACTCATCGGCCGTAATGGTAGCGTCCATAGTATAGTTGATACGATAGCCGTCATGATATTTCACCGAGCCGATATCCGAAACGGATACTCCCGCCCTGAGCTTGTAGTCGTCTCCTACGGTATTCCCCTTGAGTTCGTAGATGAATCCCAGGTCTACCGCAAAACCCGGCTGAATCTCTGAAAAACCGATGTCCTCCGAGTCAAAGCCTACTGAGTAGCCGTAATCCAGGGTACCACCAGTAGTCACCATGTCATTCGAAGAGTTGAAGTCCGCGCTAAGGAGAGGGCTGTCGCCAAATACTCCTCCAGCTCCCAAGAGGAGCTTCATATTTACCCCGGCACTGAAGCTGTGTGTCGCTCTATCCACCAAAAGGCGGGAATAGCCCAAGCCTATTTCCCCCCAGACATGCCCAATTCCGGACAGATCCTCCATCTCCGCATTGAAGTCCACCAATCCCGTCTCCGGATTGGTTACCAGCTCATAAAAGTCTCCATCTACATTGTTCAAGTTGAAAAAACCCCGGGCACGGGTGGTAAGGGAAACCACACTCATCTCGTTAAGTCTCATGAGCATAGAGGGACCGAGCACGTCGACGTTTCCAAAAAAGTTGTTATCAGGGAGGGGATTTGTATCTAGGTCTTCGTCCACATCGAAACCCTCTACAAGGCTTCCAAGATCGCTCAAGTCGATCGATAGATAGTCACTCCCTACAAAGGAAGATGCAGAGATCAGATTGATGTCCAGTTTAGTACGGGATAGCGATCCCAATGCGGGATTAAGCGTCAGGGACTGCACGCCCATCCGACTGTCAATCTGGGCTCCGACGAAGTTTTGGCCCAAGCCCGGCAAGGAAAAAAGCACACCTGAGAGGAGGAGTATTGTTTTTTTCATAAACAAAAGGGAGGAAAATTGATTAAAGGTTGGACGATTGTAGGTTAAACTTCGGAATATAAATCCAACCCGACCTATTGCCAAAGGATTAGTCGTGAAAATACACTGTCAGTGAGACAAAAAAATCGCTTTGTTTTCCCATCCCCAGTGATGTTTTGTCGGATTTTCCATCTACGGAGACACCTCTATACCTTGTTACTTTGCCGAACTTTGACCATCTTTCTCAGCTTCAGTTTCTTAGTTCGATGATCCGAACGGGGAAATTACAGCCTCTAAACCCAAAGCCATATAAGCTACTAGCCGTACATGAAGCTCGAGCAAGCTACCATTAAAGACATTGCCAGGGAGCTCAACCTCTCTGCGTCCACTGTATCCAGGGCACTCAAAAACTATCCGGGAATCAACAGTGAAACCAAACGCAAAGTGAAGGCTATGGCCGAAAAGCTAAACTATAGGCCAAATGCGATTGCGCTTTCACTACGCCATAGTCGGTCTTTTACCATCGGCGTTATCATCCCGGAGGTCGTCCACTTTTTTTTCTCGACAGTCATTAGCGGAATCGAAGAAGAAGCCTTTTCGAGGGGGTACAATGTGATCTTAACCCAGACCAACGAAAAGCTCATCCGGGAAAAATCAAGCATCAATACCATGCTTTCCAACCAGATAGACGGCGTATTGATCAGCTACTCCAAGGAAACCACCGATTTTGAACATTTCAGCAATCTGATAGACAAGGGCTTTCCCATCGTTTTTTTTGACCGCGTTCCCGAAATCCCCAAAGCCATCACCGTCACCGTTGACGACTTTGGCGGAGCCTTCGAAGCCACCAAGCATTTGGTGGAACAAGGCTACCGCAACATCGTCCACCTGGCCGGTCCCCCAAACTTGAAAATCTCCAGGGAAAGGTCGAAGGGCTACCAAGCTGCTCTTAGAGAATCTGGCATCACCCCAGACCCAGCCATGATCGTTCCATGTCCCTTGGGCACGAATGCGGAGGCACAGCAGGTTGTGTCAAAGCTCCTACATACCCTAAAGAAGAAACCGGATGCATTTTTCGCACACAACGACATGTCCGCAGTAGGGGCCATGATGGCTTGCAAGGAAGCGGGACTACAAGTCCCGTCAGAAGTGGGCATCGTCGGGTTCAGCAATTGGCAGTTCTGTTCCATGGTTGATCCTACGCTCTCCTCTGTTTATCAGCCCGGCTTTGAAATGGGGGTAAAATCTACACAGCTATTGCTGGACTGGATTGAAAAGAAGTTTGATCCGGAAAAATCGGAAATTTCCTCTGTATTAGCCACCGAGTTAATCACCCGGCAATCCTCTGTACGCTAAAATCCATTTTTAATCAAAAAAATCACTTGGGCATTGCAAACGTTTGAATAGCCCAAATACTGCAGACAGGGTATTTTCTAAGAAAAAGGGGTGATGAAAGGGGATTTACGGCCCCTCGTTATTTCGAGTTTCCTCTCTAATTTAGTGCGGATCCATCGCAACTTCTGACTTTACGCGCTAATGACCCCACCCAGCCCTTCCCCTAGATCTTCCCGCAACTCTTCCCGACATTGTGGGTTTGGAGCGGTCAGCGAATGGAGCCAAACCGTAGATGGCCTCACAGGCAAGGGCAGCTCCGCCCATTTCAGGATCACGGTCTATAATGCAGGGATAATCCGGGTTCAAGCAGGACTTCACGACGGCTTCGAAACCAACCCCTATTCGGTCATTGCCCAGCCGGAGAATACAGACTTTAAGCTGGAAGTGCAGGAATCCCAAATCCTACTCACCACTGCACAGTTGCATCTGAAGATCGACTTAACGGCCCTTTCAATGTCATTTTTTGACCTTTCGGGCAATCTCCTCAATGCTGACGATTCCCTGGGTATCTCTTGGATAGGCACCGAAGTCACTGCCTACAAGCAGGTTCAGCCCAAAGAGAAATTTATAGGGCTTGGCGAAAAAACTGGCAATATGGACCGATCTGGCAAAGCCTTTACCAATTGGAACACGGACTATTTTGCCTACGGGGTCGGCGATGATCCGCTCTACCTGAGCATCCCTTTTTACATGGGAATCCACGAAAAAGGCCAGTATGGGATCTTTTTTGACAACACTCACAAGACCGTGTTCAACTTTGGTGCTTCTACCAATCGCTTTGTGTATTTCAGCGCCGAGGATGGCGACATGGATTATTATTTTATCCACCAACCAACCGTCCCAGAAATAATTGAGTCTTATACGTGGTTGACGGGAAGGATGTCTCTTCCGCCCAAATGGGCCCTAGGCTTTCAACAGTGTCGATATTCCTACTATCCAGACTCGGAGGTATTTACTCTTGCGCAGACTTTTCGGGACAAAAATATGCCTGCGGATGTGATCTATCTAGACATCCACCACATGGAAAGCTACAAGGTATTTACCTTTGATGGGGAAAAATTCAGCGATCCAAAGGCAATGATCGCCCGTCTGAAAGAAAAAGGGTTCAAGGTTGTAGTCATCATGGATCCTGGAATCAAAACCCAAAAAGGATATGGCCCTTATGAGGAAGGATTGAAAAACGATCTTTTCGTAAAATATCCAGACGGGGAGATTTATGAAGCTCAAGTCTGGCCTGGCTGGTGCGCCTTCCCTGACTTTACAAAACCGGAAACCAGAGGCTGGTGGGCGGAAAAAATGGCGTTTTACACCGATGCTGGCGTGGAGGGGTTTTGGACCGACATGAACGAGCCCGCCTCTTGGGGGCAGTTTACGCCTAACCTGATTGAGTTTGAATTTGACGGTGAAAAATCCTCCCATCGCAAAGCCCGAAACATCTACGGCATGCAGATGGCACGCAGCGCACAGGAGGGAGCTCAATTGCAAAACCCCAAAAAACGGCCTTTCGTGCTTACTCGAGCAGGTTTTTCAGGAATCCAACGCTATGCCGCAGCCTGGACTGGAGACAACGTAGCTTCCGAGGAACACATGCTCGCAGGAGTCCGCCTAGTCAATAGCTTAGGCATGAGCGGTGTCGCTTTCGCCGGATACGACGTGGGAGGTTTTGCTGGGGAGGCGAGCAAATCGCTTTTTGCGAGATGGATGAGCATCGGCGCATTTACCCCTTTCTATCGGGCGCATTCCATGATCAACAGCAACGATGCCGAGCCTTGGGCATTTGGTGAGGAGGTGGAGGAGATCAGCCGAAACTATATGAAAATCAGATATAGGCTAATCCCCACACTTTATAGCAAATTTTATCTTGCCAGCATTTCCGGTCTCCCGATTTGCGAGAGCCTGGCCCTGCGATATCCCAATGACCCAAATGTTTACCTTTCGGCCTACCAAAACCAATACCTCTTTTGTGGTTGCCTGCTGGTAGCTCCAGTGGAAAGCACCAAATCCATCACCAAAGTGTACCTGCCAGAGGGTGAATGGTATTACCTATATTCTGATGAAATTCACTCTGGCAACCATACCATCTACCAAGACTGCCCGCTCAACTATCTGCCAGTCTATGCCAAGGGCGGACAGCTGTTCACCTCCCAGTCCGACGTAGAACACACCGGGCAGGCCCATGATGGCACACTTCGCATTCACCTCTACAGGGGAAGCTCTCCCTCCTCATATATCCACTACGAAGATGAGGGTGAGGGCTTAGACTATCAGTCTGATAAATATTTCCGAAGAAAAATCAGCTACAATCCCACGTCCGAATCCCTACGTTTTGAAGCCTCAGAGGGAAGCTATCCCAGCGACTTTAAAAAAATCCGACTCTATCTCCATGGTTTTGCATGCAGCAGTGTAGAACTCGCAGGAAAAAGCGTATCGCTTTCGCAGGAAAACTTCTCCTTTCTGGGAAAATTGACCGAATTCGACCCACTTCCCGAAATGGACCACCCCTATTTCGAAATCAAGAACCTACCCTACCTGGACTTCGGCCACTTGCTTGGGAAATTTGAAGTCAAGGGGCTCAAGTAAGCCGTTTTCCCAAAATTCCAACCCAAAAAACCTAAATGAAACAACCTAAAAGAAAACTGAGTTTCTGGCAAATCTGGAACATGAGTTTCGGATTTCTCGGAATCCAGTTCGGATTCGCTTTGCAAGGCGGGTTCATGTCAAGGATCTTTCAGACGTTAGGCGCTGAAAAGGACGCCATTCCCTTTCTCTGGATAGCCGCTCCACTTACGGGACTTCTTGTGCAGCCGATCGTGGGACATCTGAGCGACCGCACTTGGCATCCGCGGTTCGGCAGGCGGAAGCCATTCTTCTTTGTTGGTGCTGTTCTGAGTACTATTGCGCTTTTTTTCGCTCCATACTCCTCCGCGCTCTGGATGGCCGCCGGAGCCCTGTGGATCTTGGATGCTTCGATCAATATCTCCATGGAGCCTTTCCGCGCTTTAGTTGCTGACAAACTTCCCGATTCCCAGCGAAGCTACGGCTTTGTGGTCCAGACCCTGATCATCGGCATCGGAACATGGGTCGCCTCAAATCTCCCTTGGCTGATGACCCGGCTTGGAGCTTCCAACACTGCGGAGCCCGGAGTAGTCCCAGATTCGGTCAAGTATGCCTTTGCAATCGGCGCGTTTGTCCTTTTCACCTCCATACTCTATACCATATTGACGACCGAGGAATATCCCCCGAAGGATCAGGCTGAATTTGAAAAAGAAAGATCACTGAATACGGGATTTCTAGCCGGATTTGGGGAAATCCTGAAGAATATCGCGGAAATGCCCAAGGTGATGAAGCAGCTTGGAGTGGTACAGTTTTTTTCTTGGTTCGCCTTTTTCACCATGTGGAGCTTTGCCACTCCGGCGATCACCTCGCACATCTTTGGCGCCACAGACACCACTTCCGCTGCCTATAACGATGCCGCCGACAGCGTCGGCACTTACCTGGGCACCTACGGGCTGGTCTCGATGTTCTATGCCTTGATCCTTGCCTTTGTGGCATCCAGGATCAAAATCAACCGAAAACTACTTCATCTCGTCAGTTTAATTTCGGGTGGAATCGGATTCATTTTGATCTATTTCATCACGGAAACTTGGATGTTACACCTTTGTTTTGGGCTCGTTGGGATTGCTTGGGCGAGTATATTATCGATGCCCTATGCCATGCTTTCGGGCTCGGTCGAGCCGAAGAAAATGGGCGTGTACATGGGAATATTCAACATGTTCATCGTACTGCCCCAAATCGTGGCGGCACTGGGCGGAGTCAATTTCCTCTACAAGCTAATCTTTGGCGAAGCAGTGATCAACACGATGCTACTTGCGGGAACCCTACTGATCCTGGCTGGGCTTTCCAACCTCCTGATCACAGATCGACGTGCCACCCACGACTGATAAACTCCAAGAAACCACAAAAGCCGTCTACATCTTGTACGGCTTTTCTATTTTTGTCCCAAACTCAACCGAATGAAAACTCTTCGCATCATAGGCGTTCCAGAACATTTTAACTTCCCTTTTCGGCTTTTGGAAAAAGAACAGCCCTTGGCTGACCAAGGTGTAAAAATCGAATGGACCGACGAATCGAGGGGATCTGGGCAGATGAACCTGGCGCTCAGAAACGGTGAATCCGACCTCGCAATCCTTCTAACGGAGAGTTTCCTAAAAGATTTCGAGGCTGGAAATCCCTCCAAGATGATTGGCTTTCACGTCGCGACCCCCCTGATTTGGGGAATCCACGTACGCGCAAACTCTACTATAGACACGCTAGCTGATGTTGGTGAGAAAAAATTACTCGTCAGCCGATTAGGCTCTGGATCCCATCTGATGGGCTTGGCCCTAGCCAAAAGGGAAGGATGGAATCCTGACGAGCTTTCTTTTGAAATCGTCGGCAACATGGACGGAGCAAAAGCTGCGATGGACGCCGGCCACGAGGGAATTTTTTTGTGGGAAAAATATACCACGGCACCCATGGTCAAGAACGGTACTATGAAGCGGATAGGCGAAATCCCTAGCCCTTGGCCCTGCTTTGTGATGGTTGCTTCAGACGAGGCGCTGGAGGAATTTGGAAGCCTGATTTTTCAACTAAGGGATCGTGTCTACGAACTTTCCGCGGAATTGATGGAAAATAAGGACAAGTCCCATACACTGGCTTCATTTTATCAACTCGACCAAGCAGATGTTGAAAAGTGGCTGGATCAAACCAGATGGTGTTCATCGGCCAAAGTATCGAGATCCGAACTGGAAAACACGATGGAGGCAATGCAGGAATTGGGTATCCTGAAGACGCCACTAAGCATTGACCTCTTCTTGGCCACGGATGGCCTGAGAATCGAGGCTTGACTCGGTCCTCGGCAGTTGGACCCAGATCTTGGTCCCATGGCCCGGATGGCTTTCGATGGAGATCTTACCGCCGCTTTTTCTGATAAACTCCTTGGTGAGCTGAAGACCAAGCCCCGAGCCTTTTTCCTTATTGGTGCCCTGCCGGGATCGGGTCAGGGAGTAAGAGTCCGAAAGGATCAGATTGATCTGTTCCTCCGTCATCCCCAGCCCTTGATCTTGCACACACCAATACACCCACTCCGGATCCCGTTCGGAAAAAATTGTCACAGAGTCTTCGAAATTTGAAAATTTCGCCGCGTTGTTCAGGATATTTCTAACCACGACATCGATCAGATCCTGATCGGCGTATACCTCGACTTTCTGCTCCATGTGGTTGAAAACGGCAAGCTTTTTTTCTTTGAAAGAGGCCTGCAGCAGCAGGAGCGCATTGTCAACTACTTCCCTGAGGTCAAAAAGAGCCGGATTGACATGAAACCCCTCCATCTGCGACATGGACCATTTCAACGTGTTGTTAAGGGTGAAATTCACGGAATCGATGTCTCTACTAAGCACATGGAGCAGTTCTTCGAATTCCTCCTTTTCCAAATGCCCAGCCAGAAACATATCCACCACGGACTTGACTTGGGCTATGGGGCCCCGCATGTCGTGTCCCAGGATCGAAAAGAGCTTGTTTTTGGTATTGTTCATTTCCTTCAACTGAACGGACTGGTTTTCCAAAGCGAGATTTTGCTCTTCGATCCTACGCTGTTGAGCCAAAAGATCCGAATTGATCATGCGTACATTCTTGTTTAGGAAGTACATGCGCACCACCAAAACACCAATCAAGGCCGCAGTAATGGCGAAGAAGATGATATACCTTCGGGAGGTCTCAAGTCGGTAGGCCTGATTTTCATTTTGGGCCTTCAGCAATTCCAGTTCCGATTCCTTTAGATTGCTTTGAAACATATTCTGCAGCAAAGCCAGTCGGTCGCGGTTAGTCTGGTTCTGCAGCTGATTGTTGAGATCCAAGTAACGGGACTGGTGAAAGAAGGCCTTTTGTATGTCCCCTTGCTTCTCGTACAAGCTAGTCAGATGGCGATGGCTTTTGGATAACTCATCCAAAAAGCCGTTTTTCTCGCAGAACTCAACCGAATAAAGCAGCAGCTCTTCTGCCTCTTTAAGTTTCCCATCCAGGAGGAGGGCGTTGCCGAGTCGATGTAGCACCCCCGCCTCAAAGGATTTCACATTCTGCTCGCGAGCCATTTTCAGCGAGTTCTCGTACAATAGCTGCGCAGAATCGTAGTTACCCTTGGCCAAATACACATCCCCAATCACCCGGTGGGCAAAAGACGTCAAATATGGCGAGCCAGCTTCTTCGTTCATTTTGATTGAACGTCTAGCATACAACAGTGCCGAGTCAAATTGGTCGATCTGGGTGAAGTTTAACGCGACGTTGTTTAGGCTTCTGATTCGGGTGGACAGATCCTGCACTTGGGTTGCCAAGTCGTAGCCTTTCTTAAACTGATTGATGGCCATCTGGTAGTCCTGCTGCTCATAGTAGAGCGCCCCCATGTTGTTCATCAGTCGCGCAGCCTGTAGCTTATCGTTGTTTTGAATGGCTATGTCATAGGCCTTTTCAGAAAACTCAAAGGATTGCCGCCATTGGCCCCTGCGGTAGTAGATCCAGCCGATATTTTCCAGTGCACGGCTTTGCCCTGAAGGATCACCGATCTTTTCAGCTAGTGAATCCGCCTCCATCGAATAGGAAAAAGCCTCACTTTGGGAGATTTCTCTCAATTCAGTCCCAAGCAGGTTGAGTAGGTCAAGACGCTCCTTCCCTTCCTTGGTCGCCAAAACCGCTTTGATGCTGTCTACATTTGCCCCTTGGGTAGAGCCCAGGATTGGAAAGGCAAACAGCAAAACAAGAATGAGTAGAATCGGACGACTCACAATTCGGCATTTGATATGGTTATGCTGCAAAATAAGGATAATCAGAAACATAAAAACCGGTCCTGAACTTTTCAGCCTAAAAACGCCTCGATATTAAAGTTTATCCCAATCCCAATCCTTGTTGATCTGGGTAATGGCATGGTGGGCAGTCAGGTCGTATTGGCAAGGCACGATAGACACATAATTGTTGGCAATTGCCCATTCGTCGTTGTCCTCTCCTTTGTCGAAATTGACAAAATTGCCGGCCATCCAAAAATACTTTCGGCCCGTAGGGTCGTAACGCTCCGCGAATTCCTCCTGCCATTTGGCATCTGCTTGGCGGCAGATTTTTATCCCCTTGATGTCTTCGTTGCGTTTTGGGGGAAAGTTCACATTCAGCGCGACTCCCTTGGGGATACCTCTCTCCAAGACCTGACGGGCAATCTTTTCGACCCATTCTTCCACGTGGGAAAAATCCGCTTTGGAAGAGAAATCGCACAGGCTAAAGCCGATGGATGGCAGGCCTTCCAAGGCTCCCTCTATTGCTGCTGACATAGTACCCGAATACAACACTGAAATGGACGTATTGGACCCGTGGTTGATCCCGCTCACGACCAGGTCCGGCGTTCGGTCTTTTAGCACATAATGCTTGGCAAGTTTCACACAATCCGCCGGAGTACCGCTGGACTTGTAAGCCGTCACGTCTTCGAAAATCTCCTCTTCGTAAAGTCTCAGCGTCTCTCCGATCGTGATCGCATGCCCCATGCCTGATTGTGGGCTATCCGGAGCTACCACGACCACTTCTCCGAGTTTTTTCATTACAGAAACGAGCGTGAGGATCCCTTTTGAGGTGATTCCATCATCATTGGAGACGAGGATAAGCGGCTTTGGCATAAAAATCAGTTGTGCAATTCGTTGTAATGGGCGGCAATTCTAAGCAAATCACCCCGCTTATCATGATCCAATCTGTTTTTTTTCATGTAGAGGTCGATCTCATCTTCGTAGCCTGGAAAAAAGGCAATTAAATCTTTTTTATTGAGGCTATACCATTGGATTTCACTGCCTTTGAAAAAGTAATAATCGAAGGTAAGTCGATATCCTGTAATAATCTTAGACTCATTCGAAGGATTCATCCCAATCACTCCCTTTGTCCCCTTATTTCTGTAATTAGTCTCAATATATTCCCTGCACAAAAGCGCGATTTCACTGCCCTCAGTGAGAACCTCAAAGAAAACCGGCGTTTCACTATCGCCATTTAGTTTATAAGGAAGACTATAAAAGCTTCTTAGCCCATCATTTGTTTCGTTATGAATTTCAAAATGACTGACATTGGAGGCTGTAAAGGTAGAAATGGTCTCAGTTTGTAACTGAACCAAATTATTTTCCAGATCATATTTTACCAAGCCTGCATAAGTCTGCCCATCTGTGCCATAGATATTGCCTTTGTACCACATTTGGGAGGGAAAATGATTTTGCGCAAGCAAAGAGAGCGCACCCACAAACAGCAAATTCAGGGTAATTACTGCCTTTTTCAAAGATTCTCTCATGCTTGAATTAGCTCTTTTTTACAAGTAGAGTAAAAATTCCCCTGCTCATTTTTCTTATTATCTCTAAAACGAAACTATTCCAACATGCTATACCCCATTTTGTCACTTTTCTTTTTCAAGCAACTTCATTGATAGGATTAGGCTGAATCTTGATCGGCACGTGTTCGCTAAGCTCCAATCGATATCCGATCGAGCCCACTCTTTTTGGGGATTATTGAATATCAAACGGTAATCCCACTATCATTCAATGGGATTTAATTCTGCAGATCATTGTAATACGCTGTAATTCTAAGCAAATCACCCCGCTTATCATGCTCCAAACGGTTTTTTTTCATGTAGAGGTTGATCTCATCATCATATCCCGGAAGCATGGCAAAGAGGTCTTTGCGCTTAAGGCTATAACGCTCCAAACGCCCATTTTTGAAAAAATAATAATTGAACGCCAAGCGGTATCCCGAGTAAGTCTGCGGTCCCCAAAAAGGGTTCATTCCATATGCTCCCCAGCTATTGTTCATCCCTCTGGTATCTGTGGCGATGTACTCCCTACACAGTAAGGCAATGTCATTTCCCTCCGTCAGCACTTCAAAAAAAGTAGGTGTCTCGTATTGTCCGTTGATCGCATAAGGAAGACTGTAAAACTTCCGTACCCCTCCGAATATTTCATCGTAAATCTCAAAATTCGAGACATTGGAAGCAGTGAAGGTGTCCACTGTCTCGGTCTGGAGCTGTACCAGGTTGTTGTCCAAGTCGTACTTGATCAAGCCCGAAACGGTCGAGCCATCGTTGAGATAAATATTCCCCTTGTGCCAGATCTGGGAGGGAAATTGGTTGTTCTGAGCCAATACACAAACCAAGCTCAGCAACATGAAACCTAGGGTGAGAATAGTCCTTTTCATGATAATCGTCTTGCTTAGGTAATACGTGCCAAACCAAACGGGGGTTTAGGCTCGTTTTTTTTGGGTTTTTCGGAAACGAGGCACTGGCATTCTTCTATTTGAGAATGTTGTGGCCCATCTTGTCCCTTTTGGTGGTTAGGTATCTTTCATTGTGGGGATTGGGCACGATTTCTATGGGCACCTGCTCGACGATCTCCAATCCATATCCCAAGAGGCCTACCCGCTTCTTGGGGTTGTTTGATATCAGTCGTATCTTGCTGACTCCCAAATCACGCAAGATCTGGGCACCCACTCCGTAGTCCCTGCCATCCATCGGAAGTCCCAAGGCAACATTTGCCTGTACGGTATCCATGCCCTGCTCTTGGAGCTTGTAGGCTTTCAGCTTATTGATGAGTCCTATTCCACGGCCTTCTTGGTTCATATAGAGGACGACCCCTTTGCCTTCCTTTTCCACCATTTCCATGGCGGAATGCAGCTGGGGCCCGCAATCACATCGACAGCTCCCAAAGATGTCTCCAGTCACGCATGAAGAATGCACTCTTACCAAAATTGGCTCGTTAGGTTCCCAAGTGCCTTTCATCAAGGCCATGTGTATCTCTTGGGTATTGGTCTGTCTGAATGCAATAAGATCAAAGTTTCCCCAAGTTGTGGGCAGCTCCACTCCTATCTCACGCTTGATCAGAGACTCATTTTTCAACCTGTAGGCGATGAGGTCTTTGATCGACACCAGCTTTAAATTGAAACGTTCGGCCACTTTTACCAGATCTGGAAGTCGGGCCATGGTCCCGTCTTCATTCATGATCTCCACCAAAACGCCAGCCGGAGCCATTCCTGCCAGCCTTGCAAAATCTATTGCCGCTTCGGTATGCCCCGCTCTGCGGATGACCCCACCACGCTTGGCTTTCAGGGGAAAAATATGACCCGGCTTCCCCAGCTCACTTGGGTGGATAGAATCGTCGATAAGAGCCTTGATCGTCTTGGCGCGGTCGGAGGCGGATATTCCCGTCGTACAGCCGTGGCCGATCAGGTCTACGGACACGGTGAAGGGGGTTTCAAAGGCTGCGGTGTTATTGCCAACCATCAGCTCGAGACCGAGCTGGTCGCAACGGTCTTCAATCAATGGGGCACAAATCAAGCCACGGCCGTGAGTTGCCATGAAATTGATGATCTCTGGGGTAATCTTCTCAGCGGCACAGATAAAATCCCCTTCGTTCTCGCGGTCTTCGTCATCCACGACAATGATTACTTCGCCGTTTTTGATGGCTTCGATGGCGTCTTCTATCGGGTCTAGCTGGTAGGTTTCCACTTGGGTAGGATTTGAATTCATGAATAGGGGCGCAATTTAGTCGCTTTCATCTTAAAACAGGGAATGGCCAAAGAAAGTTTGGTATTATCCAATCACTATTCCGAGCTCCTTATCGATCTCGAGCTGAACTTTCTTCAGCTCAAAATAAACCTGCTGGAGTTCCAACACTTTTCCCTCTTCAGCGGCCTCATGCTCGGCGGTCTTGATTTTTTGCTTGGCTTCATCCATCATTTTGTGGACCAGTCTTCTTTTCAGCCGCAGGATTGACTTAAAAGCCGTTCCCGCCAGGTCGTCCGACTCAGTATTGATGAAGATCTGGTGGCGCTCATGCCAATGAACCGATACTTCATGCCGTGGAGTGACCAAATCGATAGTCACCTGCCTGACTTCCAAATCGCGCTGGGACACAAAAAAATCAGTATTTGGTATCTCGCCTTTGGCCAGACATTCCCTATAGATATCCAAAATCTTCTGATAAATCGGAGTATGAAACTGTATGTCACCAGTCTCGGAAAGAAGATATTCGCAGAGGTGCAGCTCCTCGTGATCCAGCTTTTGCCAGCCATAATTGAGAAGCAGCCTGATCGTTTCCTTCTCTTGAAGTCTCAGTGTATCCTCAACGGAGGTTTGACTATTGGTCGGGATCAGCTCTTCGAGCATTTCCTCAGCTTCAGCTTCTTCCTTTGCCTTCTGAAAATTCTCCTTACTATTCTTAATGAAAGACTTATTCAGCTCTGCGTGAATGATTTCTTCCTCAATTTGGAGCAAACCGGAGGCTTCTTTTGCATAAACCGAACGGACGATAGGATCGGGAATTTTCCCGATACTTTGGACAATCTCCCGGATCACCTCAGCCTTTCGGATCGGATCCTTGGCAAACTCATCCTTGTACAAGCCGATCTTGAAGCCAATGAAATCCCTGCTATTCTCTTTCAGGTAATCCTGAAAAGCCTGGGAACCGACTTTCCGAGAAAAGCTGTCGGGATCTTCCCCGTCCGGGAAAACCACGGCCTTGACATTGAGCCCTCCCTCCAGAAGCAAGTCTATCCCACGGATAGAAGCCTTAATCCCAGCCGGGTCTCCATCGTACAAAACGGTAACCTGATTGGTAAAACGCTTAATCAGCTTGATTTGCCCGTCCGTGAGTGAAGTACCTGAGGAAGCCGCGACGTTTTCAATGCCAGAAAGATGCATTGAAATCACGTCAGTGTAGCCCTCGACCAGGAAGCAGTTGTCCAGATCCCTGATGGCTTTTTTGGCCTGATAGATCCCATAGAGCACGTCACTTTTGTGATAGATCGGTGTCTCCGGAGAGTTGATGTACTTGGGTTGGTTTTTGTCCTTGGTGAGAATCCGCGCGCCAAACCCGATCGGCTTCCCACTGATGTTGTGAATGGTAAAGGTCACCCGACCTCGGAAGCGGTCGTATGTTCGGCTTGCATCTCCCTCCCGCTGGAGAATCAATCCTGCTTTGAGCAGAATTTCCTCCTGAAATCCGGCAGCTTTTGCGGCTTTCATCAACTGATCCCAACCGTCCAACGCATAGCCAAGGTCAAACTTCTCGATGATCTGCGGTGTAAAACCCCGCTCCTTGAAGTAGCTCAAACCAATGGATCGTCCCTCTTCGGTCTGAAGGTTTTTTACGAAAAAATCCTTTGCAAAATTCAGGGCAATAAAAAGGCTTTCCCGCTCACTCTGCTCCTGGTTTTGTTCCGGAGTACGGGTCTCGTCTTCTTCGACCTCTATCCCATATTTCCCTGCCAGATGCCGGATTGCTTCCTGAAAGCCAACCCCCTCGATATCCATGATAAATTGGATTGGATCGCCAGCCTTGCTACAGCCGAAGCATTTATAGATTTGCTTGGAGGGTGAAACTGAGAATGAAGGTGACTTTTCGCCATGGAAAGGACAGCAAGCCCACATGTTCTGCCCTTTCTTTTTCAAAGGGACATAGTCACCCACCACCTCGACGATATCGGCCCGTTCCTTTACTTTGTCTGTTGTCAGCTTACTTATTCCCATGATAATCGAAAGTAGACAAAGTTAAGGGCTGCAGGTAGAATTAATGGGAGAAATCGGCAGAACTATTTCCCCTTAGCTGAAGTTGTCCCTTACCGGGAGTCAAAAGTGGTTTCATAAAGCCACATTCTTGGAGTAACTTGCCAAAAATTTAGAATTACGAATGCAATTGACTGCAGAATCCATCCGAAAATCGCTTTCCAGAGTTCAGGACCCAGACCTTAAAAAGGATTTGGTTACGTTGGGAATGATTCAGGGCATCCATATAGAGGACAAAAAAGTGAGCTTCAAGGTTGTCTTGACCACGCCTGCCTGCCCCTTAAAAGAAGTAATCAAAAACAATTGCATCGAAGCGCTTCAGGAGGACCATGGCAAGGGGTGGGATTGGGACATTACCATGACTTCTCAAGTCACCACGGTCAGAGATGCCGCCCCTATACTGCCCGAGGTAAAAAACATCATTGCGATCGCATCAGGGAAAGGCGGAGTGGGAAAGTCTACCACCGCCGTAAATTTGGCCGTTGCCCTAGCTGAGCTTGGCGCCAAAGTGGGACTTGTCGATGCCGATATTTCGGGTCCGTCTATTCCGACCATGTTCAATGTGGAAGGCGAGCAACCTACGGTTAAAAAGGTCAAAGACAAAAACATCATCGTACCCATCACGCAATATGGTGTCAAACTGATGTCCATTGGATTTTTGACCCCTAGTGACAGTGCCGTAGTTTGGAGGGGCCCCATGGCAAGCTCCGCCTTGAGGCAATTTATCTCTGATGTGGAATGGGGCGAACTGGACTATCTGCTGATTGACCTACCTCCGGGTACCTCGGACATACACCTGACGATGGTTCAGACTGTCCCAGTGACCGGTGCCGTAATCGTGACCACTCCCCAAAAAGTAGCTTTAGCTGACGCAAACAAGGGCCTGTCTATGTTCAGACAGCCCCAAATTAACGTACCTGTCTTAGGTGTTGTTGAAAATATGGCTTACTTTACGCCCGCGGAATTGCCCGAAAACAAATACTACATCTTCGGCAAAGAGGGAGGTAAAAAGCTGGCCGAGAAATACGCGGTACCGTTTCTAGGTGAGATTCCCATCGTGCAAAGCATCAGAGAAAGCGGCGACACAGGATACCCTGCTGTGTTGAAAAACGGCCAGACCAAGGATGCGTATATGGAGTTGGCCGAGTCTGTTGCCCGCCAGGTGGCAATTCGGAATGCTTCAATCGAAAAAACGTCAATTGTAGAAGTAAAAGCATAAGCAATAATGGAAGCTGGACTGAGAGAAAAAATTGAATTCGCCCTAGACACGATCAGGCCCTATCTGGAGGCAGACGGCGGTAATGTGCGCATCGTTGAACTCACTGACGATTTGGTCTTGAAAATCGAAATGATGGGTAATTGTGGTTCATGCCCCATGTCAACGATGACCTTGAAAGCTGGAGTGGAAGAGGCTATCAAACGAGCAATCCCCGAAATCACCCGGGTGGAAGCCGTCAATCTAACTGTAGCCTGATTTCCCTCTGAATGAAAAAAGGTTTCCGGGTTATTGGCTTAATCCTATTGATCAAGGGATTGACTTTCCTGTCGGCTGATTCCTTTGGACAAAAGATCACATCCCTGGATCCCTCTTCGGTGCCCGGGACTTCAATTGCCCATTCCCATTCCGAAAAATGTGCCCACACGCTGATTCAAGCAAGAATTGAAAAAGAAATGGGGTACTTCGGTTCGGAAGGATTCTTCGAAGATTGGATAGACCAAAAAATCGAAATCCGGAAAACGGTTCCACAGATTGCTCGCCTACAGGAAGACCCGCGTCTCATACCAGTAGTAGTCCATGTCATCCACAATGGCACCTCAGTGGGCACCGGTGCCAATATTCCAGACTCACAGATTTTGGAACAAATCCGGATTTTGAATGAGGATTTCCGACGACTCAATGCAGATGCCAGTCTTACCCCAGCTGAATTTCTTCCAGTCGCAGCTGACGCAAACATAGAATTTGTACTTGCCAAGCAGGATCCGGACGGTCTTCCTACCTCAGGAATCGTGCGAGTACAAGGAACTAAAAGCACTTACGACCCAAATTCAGACGCCACGCTGATCGGACAAACCAGTCAGTGGAATCCGGACGAATACATGAATATCTGGGTGGTCCCTTTGGTTTCCCCCTACATAGGATACGCTACCTTTCCCCTATCCGACCTCCCCGGGCTTAATTTCTCCCCCACTCCAGCAAACATCGACGGCGTCACAATAGACTACCGGTACTTTGGAGCGGGAGGCAGTGCGGTTTCAGCTTCTCTAGGCAGAACCGCCACCCACGAGGTTGGCCATTACTTTGGGCTACGCCACATTTGGGGCGATGGAGGCTGCGATGTGGACGATTTCGTCACTGATACGCCAATCCAAGACGCTTCCAACAACCTGTGCAACAGCAATCCAAGCAAAACTTCCTGTGGAGTAAGCAACATGATCCAAAACTTCATGGATTATACACCGGACGCTTGCATGAATTTGTTTACCAACGGCCAAATTGAACGGTTCAATGTAGTTTTGGAAAACAGCCCCCGCAGAGTTACTCTAGTCAATAACCGGGCTACCCAAGAGCCTGTCTTGGCCGAACGCGACTTGTCCTTGGCCCAGATCCTACAGCCCGTCGATGCCATCTGTGAACTCACTGTGGTTCCGCAGGTTGTGGTCCAAAATGCGGGTACAGGCCGAGTAACTTCAGCAAGAGTGGAGTTTAGAAACAATGGAGTGTTGATCGAAAACAGACGTTTTGCAGTGAGCCTGGAAACCGGTGAACAAGCTACCCTTACCTTCAGCTCCTACCAACTCCAGCCAAGCAATAATTTTGTCCAGTTTGAAATCACCCAAGTAAATGACCAAGGCGACGAAAACGCCGAAAACAACTCCCTGAGCTCCAGCCCTGTTCTACAGGGAGAAATCAGCCTTCCATATACATTCGATCCACAAAACTTCCCCGGCGACTGGGTTGTATCCAATCCCGACCAGAGCATGACTTGGCAGAACACAAGCCTTACCCTGAATGGACAAAACCAACAGGCGGTGTACTTCCGCAACTACGAGTACGAAGCACCGGGACAATACGACTATTTCATCTCTCCCATCATCGATCTCGACAGATACCCCAATGCACAACTCGTTTTCGAAGTTGCCCACGCCCCCTATGACCAGGCCGGCTACGAAGACGAATTGCTGATTTCCGTGTCGGAGGACTGTAGCGCCAATTTTGATTTGGTTGATGTCAAGTATCAAAAATCGGGAGTCAGGTTGGAGACATCCCCTTCTACCATTGAAGAATTCATCCCAACCTCAACAGATCAATTCCGAACCGAAATCTTCAACCTGAGTAGTTTTCAGGGTTTGGGCAAAGTGCGCATTGCCATAGTCAACAAAAATGCCTACGGCAACAATATCTACCTGCGAAATATCCGAATCCTACCTACCGAAGAGTTCAACTACGGCGTGACAATCGAAGAAGTATTGATCCCTACTCCAATCAATACAGGAAGCCACACTGACGAGATCGTGCGGGTTAGCAATAGTGGAAATCTCACCATATCCAAGTTTGTCTTCAACAGGACAAGCAACGTGTCTGTCCCAGAGTCCTATGCAGTTACCGAATTGAACATGGCTCCAGGGGAGGAAATAGAAGTGGAAGTGCCTAATTCGACCCAACAAGGAAAAAACAGGCTGCGTTACTCGGTGTCTGAGCCAAACTTTGATCAAAATGGAGATTCACCGGCTATAGTCAGCAGGTATCATCTGGAAAGTGTCGATTCCATCACCGCACCGTGGAGACAAAAATTCGACAGCAACGGCTTGGGTACTTGGCTTACCATCAACCCAGAAAATGACTTGACCGCTTGGACGGCCAGATCGGTAAGCTCTGACACCGGCTTTGACAATGCTGCGGTACTGGAAAACGGAATTGGCGGAAACAGCTATTGGCTCGGTACGCCTACCTTTGATCTTACCCTGTCCAGCCAAGCCAGCGTATTCTTTGACCTTGCATCCGGTCAGGTAGATCCAGACACTAGGCTTTCACTCCTAGCCAGCAGAGACGGTGGAATGACTTACAGCGAGGTTTGGTCTGCAGCGGGACAGGAACTATCAACCGTCACCATAGGTGAAGCCAATCCCAACTCCGAAGGCGACTATGCCCGAAAGTATGTTGACCTCAGCAGCATCGCTGGATCTGGCAGCGAAAGGGCACGAATTGCCTTTGTATTGACAGTAGCTGGCAGTTCCAACTCCCCCGTCTACTTGGACAATATTGAGCTCTTCCTCAATGCTAATCCTGAGCCAGTCATCCCAACCGAAGGTAGCAGCACGCTTTATCCCAATCCCGCAAGAGATCGCTTCAGCCTCGCATTCAACCTTCCCACGAGAGATGAAGTTACCATACAAATCATTTCGTCCAATGGGAGCATTGTCCATGAAGTGGTGTATCCCGGCACGCTAAACCAGACTTATACCTTCAGCACCGAACTCTTCAGAACTGGGGTGTACCTAATTCGGATCTCCGGAAATTCTCTGGTGGAAATGAAGCGTCTGATTATTAATTAATCTAAAATACGCCGAGGCAACACGCTTCGGCTTGTTTTTTGTCTGAGGGATTGGGTTGTTTTTGACAAATTTGTTCCTCAACCGACCAAAAATCCAGCTATCTTAGACTGACACTATTTCCCGATGAATTCCTTCAATTATTCGATCAAAAAAATCCTGATTAACCTGCTGATCATCATCGCACTCGGCATTCTCTTAGGATTTCTTTTTCTCAAAGTATATCTGCCCCTCTACACCAACCACGGAGAAACGGTCTCCGTACCTGATTTGTCAGGCTATGAGTATCAAGAAGCGAGCAACTTGCTCGAAAACACCGGACTGCAATATGAGGTCTCTCTTGATTCAGGCTTTAGCACCGAGCTCCCTGCCTTGGCTATCCTCAAGCAGATCCCAGCGGCAAACTCCCAAGTGAAAAGCGGAAGAAAGATCTATCTCACTCTGAATGCCCGCAATGCCCCCCTGATCAAGATGCCCAATTTGGTCAACATGCCTTTGAAGAACGTCCAGGAAATCTTGGCCAATATTGGGCTCGAACGAGGCGACATTGTCTATGTACCCGACATCGGCATCAATGTAGTATTGGAGCAGCGATACCGTGGAGTGACTGTCAAAGAAGGATTTGAAATCCCAAAGGGAGCCAGAATCGACCTGACGGTCGGAGATGGCATGGGCAATCAGTTGCTCTTGGTACCGGATTTGACGGGTATGGAGGAGGAAGATGCCGAGTTTCTCATCCTTGGCTATGGCTTGCGGTTAGGGAACAAGAACTTTAGCGAGACGGACTCGGTTGCTGCCGGAAAAATATTCTTACAGGCTCCTCCAGCCGGAACAGAAGTCAGAACTGGCGATTTGATCAATATCTGGATATCCAAAAATTAAGGATTTGAAACACAAGCTTGCACGCTGGATATATTTTTTCTGCTTTGCGATGCTGCTGCTGCAAAGTCAAAGAAGCTTAGCCCAGTTTGTGGAATTCGGCCCGGTGCATCAGGATGGATTTTCGGATCAGAACCGAAACAAGTCCAAAGCCCGAGTTGTGTCGCTTAATGTATTGCCTTTTTGGGATGATTTTTCCGCTGGCATCGACACGCTCCGGTGGACAGTATCCGGTGCATCTTACACCGAGACTATCGGACAGAATGCGCCTTCGTTAGGCCAAATCCTATTCAACGGCGTAGATCAAAATGGCCGCCCCTATTCCCTGCAGATCCGCGACCAAGGGGAGAGCGACTTCCTGAGCAGCAAAGCGTTTGACCTCAGCGCGCTGACAGCATCCCAGCGCGAAAGCCTCTATTTGAGTTTTTTTTGGCAAGCAGGTGGAAAAGCTGAAGCCCCTGATACTAGGGACAGATTGACACTGCAGATATTGGAAGCCGCTGGCACTTGGAACACCATTTGGGTCAAGCCAGGAGGTGAAGACCTGGACAGAGAAAACTTCACCCAAGAAATTGTAAAAATCCAGCCGGAGTGGCAGCATGCGGACTTTCAATTCCGCTTCTTTTCCAACGGAAGACAAGTCGGCCCCTTCGACAGCTGGTTGATAGACTATGTCTATTTAGGCTATAACCGAAGCGAAACCGATCTTTTCCACAGGGACAGAGCGCTCACCCGCCGCAACCAGCTCAGCTTGAGAGATTATAGTGCCTATCCACTGGAATTGCTGCAACAAGAGCAAACCGGACTTTGGACCCAAGTGCAAAACGAATTTCTTAACCTGGAAAACCGCTTCCGGGCGATGGAGTACTCCATTGACCTAAAGGATAGCCTAGGTAGTCCAATCCTATCCGTCAATGAGGACACACCATTCAACCCCGTGCCCAATGCCTTGGAGAGACGGACTTTTCTCAGTCGAGAATTTGAAGATATCCCACTTCCATCCTCACAGACCGATCTGGTCATCACCACTGCGTTGACTTCCGGGGATGGCTTTTTGTTCCAGCTACAAAATGGTGACACGATCCGGTATGAGTCGGTGGATTTCCGGAAAAACGATACCGCAAAGACCGTCTTTCCCATTCGTGATTTCTTTGCCTACGACAATGGATCAGCAGACTATTCCGCGGGGATCAACCAACGTTCCGGGCAATTAGCCGTCCTGTTTAACACCCCACAGCCCGTCTACCTCAAAGGGATTTCCATCAACTTTACCAATGCTGCACAGGCTAATCAGGCGCTGGACATCGTGGTTTGGGACGAGCTCGGGCAAAGCCCCCTCTTGGTCAAAGAATCCCTGATTCCGGTAAAGGAGCCGGGCCAGGCTTATTCCTATTATGAACTGGATACCAACCTTCGGGTTTCTGGTCAATTCCATGTGGGCTTTACCCAGTTTTCCAATGATTTTGTCCACGTCGGCTTGGACAAAGTAAATGACCATGGCGAAAAGATATTCTTCAATGTGGGTGGGGGCTGGATACAAAACGAGGAGGTAAAAGGCTCGCTGATGATCCGTCCACACGTCTCTCTGGCACCACCACTTGAAGAAAGCGAACTTCCGAAAGCCAGCTTCCGTATCTACCCCAATCCTACGGTCGACGTCGTACATATTGAGGGGGAATTTGCCGAACTCTTGGTTTTCGACTCCTTTGGAAGGCAGATTTTGTTACCGCGGGAAAAGAACGGTGCCGGAGAAATCATTAATTTTGAAGGACAGCGGCCTGGTATCTACGTTATCAACCTATTTTCAGAATCCGGGCCGCAGTCATTCCGAATTTTAGTCAACAGATAATATGGAAGATATCACAGTATCAGAATTGAAAGGGCGCTTGGAAAAGGGGGAGAAATTCCACTTTCTAGACGTCCGTGAAGAATGGGAATTTGAAGAGGACAATCTTGGAGCCAAAAACATCCCCCTTGGTGAACTGCCCCACCGCATCAGCGAGCTGGAGAAGTTCAAGGATGAAGAGATCGTTGTTCACTGCCGCTCCGGCGCGCGTAGCAGCAATGCAAAGAAGTTTTTGGAAAGCAAGGGCTTTAGCCAAGTGCGGAATGTCCCCGGGGGGATACTAGCCTACAGAGCGCTTTAGTAAACTAGCCGGAATCTAAGTTCCGGCTTTTTTTATCTACAAAATCCCATCAGCTATTTAGTCTTCGATTTCCAAAGTTCCCAAAGCAAACTTCATCAGGACTTCCTGGAAATACAACGTGTATACAGCTTGAGCCTGATCAGCCTGAGCTCGTACCAAGGTCTGGTTGGCAGTAGACATATCCACAAAGCTGGATAGGCCCAGCCTGAATCTCTCACTGACAGCCTTGGCGGCCTCTTCTGCTGCCAACACCTGAACTTGCGAGTTTTCCTCCTTCCGTAGCGCGGCTAGGTAATTTTGGTAGGAAAGCTTCACCTCTTGGTAAACCTTCCGCTCTGTGGCCTCTTTTTGCAGCAACTGATTTTCGTATGCGGCCCTGCTTCTGGTCACATCCAATCGAGTCTGAAAATTGGTGAAGATCGGAATCGCCAAGCCGATTCCTAGCGTATTTTGAGGGTAAATTTTCAAAAACTGCTCCCTCAAGGTCCGCTCATCCAAAGAAGTGAAGAAGGTATTGTAATTGTAAAACGCGTTCAGTCTGGGATAGTACATTGCCTTGACGGCCTGCATGTCCTTCTTATATGAGGTAGCAAGAAGGCTTTGTTGACCCAGATCCGCACGACTGGATTTTGCCATTTCATATAGCTCTGCCACATTCATCCCTGCAAACGAACTGCTCTCGCGGATAGGCTCCACAGGTTCAATTTTGGGCACGACTCCGGGTGCCAACTGCAGATATTCCGTGAGTAGCCATAGATCATTTTCCAGCTGGACTCCCGCATCAACTTTGACTGATTCAAGCCTTGCAACCTCAGATTGCTGATTGTAAAGATCGGACACAGTCCGCAGACCCGCATCCACAAAACCCTCAATCTGAAGCAACTGCTGTTTTTGGTTTTCAAGGTTTTCCGAAGCAATCCGGTAAAGTTCCTGATCCAACAATACCTGCAGATATCGTCTTGAGACGTCGAAGATCACTTGTTGTTTGGCGCGATTCAGCCCTTTCTCCCCAGCTTCCAGAGCCAGCTTGGCGGATTGGGTATCGAGTATCCTCCTACCCGAATTGAAAAGGGGCATGTTGACATTTAAGTTTCCGCTGACGATCTCGTTGGTTACGTTAGTTACCACGATTTCACCTTCGATCTGCTGGAACTGTTGGCCCGACTGTCTGCTAAAGTTGGAGCTAATACCCACGTTGGGAAGATGGGAAAGTAGCGCTACCTGCCGTTCTTTCTGAAGAATGGCCAAATTGTTTTCTTGGATTCGGTATTCCAAATTTTTGGTCAGTGCAAGATCCACCGCCATTTGAAAATCCATCGGGATAGTATCCTGTGCCTGCAAAGTGCCCGCAAGCAACAATCCGCCCAACACTCCAACCAGTTTTTTATTAAGAGGCAATCGCTTCATCTGTTTCTATTCTTCCGTCTACTAAATTGATCAATCGGGTGCCGTAGTCGGCATTTTCCCGAGCATGGGTGGCTTGGATGATGGTCGTTCCCTCCGCATGCAGTTCCCTGAATATTTCCATGATTTCCTTGGCCTGTGCCGAATGGAGGTTTCCGGTGGGTTCATCTGCGAGCAACACCCTAGGCTTGCCGGCAATCGCCCTGGCAATACCCACGAGCTGCTGCTGTCCGCCAGACAACTGGGCGGGAAAGAGGTCCTTTTTCGCCACCATGTTAAATCTATCCAACAAGTCTGCAATGATACTCTTGCGTTCTCCCGAGGACACATTTCTGTAAAGCAGCGGTGTCTCGATGTTTTCATAGACCGTGAGTTCATCGATCAGATGATACGCTTGGAAGATGTAGCCAAACTCGCTCTTGTGAAGGTTTGAACGCTCCTTGTCCCTCATGTGTCGGATATTTCTTTCTCCGAAAAAGTAATCCCCATCATAGTCCTCGTCGAGTAGCCCGAGGATGTTGAGCAAGGTGGATTTACCGGCGCCAGAAGGCCCCATCAGGGTGATAAATTCTCCCTCGTTGATGGTGAGGTTGATTCCCTTGAGAATGAAAACACGCTGAAAACGCGATTCGATGTACTTATCAATTTCTTTAAGTTGGATCATTTTATATAAATCAGATAATTAATCACTCTTTAATGTTTTGGACGGATTGACCCGGTAGACTTTCCAACTTCGATAGCCTATGGTTATCAGCGCTAAAAGCAAAACCACCAAGATAGAGCTTATGAAAGGCCCTATGCCGATCTGGGCTTTATTTGCAAAAGCCTCCAACCAAGTCCCTGAGAACCAAATCCCAAACCCTATCGCCAAGATCGCCGACAGTGCCAATAGCTTTAAAAAATCGGAAGAAAGCACAGCCAAGACATCCCCCTGCGTAGCGCCCAGCACCTTTCGGATACTGATTTCACGAGTTCTCCTCAAGGCAACATAAGACACCAAGCCAAACAATCCCATGCAGGCAATGAAAATCGCAATCCCGGAAAACAAGCCGAAGATAGCCCCAACCCGCTCTTCAGAACGATAGAGCTGGGCGTATTCCTGGTCTATAAACCGGTAGTTGAACGGTCTGTCCGGAACCAAAGCCTTCCATGTATCCTCAAGGGTAGCGAGATGAGTCGCTGGATTTCCAGCCGGCATTTTCACCAAGAGTACATTTGCTTGGCCGGGATCGATGAATATTCCCAAAGGTTCTATTTTGTGATGCAGGGAATTGAAGTAAAAATCGTTAACAACGCCTTTGACATAGGCCATAGATCCCCCATAGTTGAGTTTTCTGCCGATGGCCTCTTCCGGCGTCCAGCCCAGTTGGCTAAGCGCAGACTCGTTTAATATCAACGGAAACTCGAGCGCAGAGTCATAGGCGACACTCCTTGAAAGGTCGGTGTCCGTGAAGTTCTCCCCAGCTAGGACGGTCAGCCCGATTGTATTCACCAAATCTTTGTCTACAGAGTACCCGGTAATCATAAACTCCCTCTGGTTGTCTCCACCGGGAAAGATGGTATAGCCTGCCTTGATGTGGATAGGCATGTCCGCGGCCAGGGCGATGGATTCTGCTGAACCGGATCGAAGCATCTCCTGCTTTACCGACTCTATCGAATTGCGCATATTGTAATGGTACGGCAGAGCCAGCACCTGCTCTCGCTGGTAGCCTAGGTTAACTTCCTGCATGTAGTCGAGTTGGGATTTGACTATAAAGGTTGAGATCAACAATCCCATGGAGACGAAAAACTGGAAGACCACCAGGGACTTTCTCACCCAGGCCCCTCCGCCGATCTTGATTTGGTTTCCCAAAGCTTTGATAGGCTTCAGTCCGGAAAGGATTACGGAAGGGTACATTCCCGCAAGGAGCCCTACGGCAGCGACCAAGAAGGCCATTAGCAGGATTCCCTTCGCCGAAAAAAGTAGGCTTAAATCCAATGGCACCCCTCCCAACCTCACAAATTGAGGCGCTATCAGATAAATAATCAGCAGACTCAATATCGCTGCGCCAAAGGTCAAAATCATCGACTCGGAAACAAACTGGCCAAACAACTGCATTCTGTCTGCGCCCATCACCTTTCGAAGTCCCACCTCCCGATTTCGCTCCGTCGCTTCAGCCGTGGCAAGATTTACATAATTGATGATCCCGATTGCGATCAACAAAATCGCCACCACGCCAAAGATGTAGAGGTATTTCACGTCCGTCCCTGGTTTGATCGAACTAAGCGTCTGATCGCCCAAGTGGATATTGGTCACTGGCTGGGTAAAAAAGGCCGTTTGGAAACCATACTCCTTTTGCTCCTCTCCCAAGTATTTCTCCACCAACTGGGGCAATTTCGCTTCAAACGCCGCTCGATCCGCATCCTCCCGCAGCTTGACGTAGCTGTAGTAGTTGCTTGGGGACCATTCGGGGTTCTTTCCATGCCTATGGGTCTTGAACGAAGCCAAAAAGTCAAAGTCCAAATGACTGTTGCTGGGGAAATTTTCCATGACACCAGATACTTGGTATTCTTTGCTGTCAATCTTGAGTGTTTTTCCCTCAGCATTCTGGGCTGACCCAAAATAACGATTGGCAGTCTCCTCGGTCAAGACCACCTGATTGGGTTCACTCAAGAGGCTTCCCTTTTGGCCAGCAAGGATCTCAAAATCAAAGACCTTGTAAAAGTTCTCATCCACAAAGGCGAATCGGGATTCCTCCTGATTCCCTTCGCCAGCATCGACCAAGACCGACGAAAAAATACTTAAGTCAAAAACCAGGGTACCTGTCTCAACTTCCGGGTACTCGTCGATCAATGTCGGCACCAAAAGGGAAGGCGTGGTGCTGACCAACTGCCGCTCACCACCCGACACGAACTCTTGGTTGAACTTATAAATACGATCCGACCCGGTATACATCCTGTCATAGCTCCACTCATGGTATATGTAAAGAGAGATCACAAAAAAACTGACTAGTGCAATAGTCAGCCCCAGCAGGTTAATCCCAGTGTAGAGCTTGCGCTTCTTCAGGTTTCTAAATGAGACTTTCAGGTAATTTTTCCACATGGCGACAAAAGTTGCGAGGTCGTAAAATTGAAAAGTGGTAAGGCTTCCTACCAACTTTAGGCATACTTCCTCCTCGGCTCCCTACTTCCTACTATTATGCCACAAAAAAAAGCCCCTGAAATGACTCCAGAGGCATTTTTTTGAATTTATCCGCGTAGTTTTCTCGAACATTTTTGTTCGCCAGCGGACGAATCTTTTGAATTCAAAAGGATAAAATGAGCAAATTGAAAATTCAGCCGTCCATCTTTGTCCGTTAGAATTTCCTATACTTCCCCTTCAGGTATTGATTAGCTTCTTTCTCCTCAAACTTGGCTTTCTTGCTATCCCAGTGCAAAGTCTGATTTGGGAATCGACCAGCGATCACTCCCAGCAGGATGGTTTCGGTCAGTCTTGCTGCATAGGAGAATGGCGCAGTACATTCACCTTGGCCGAGGCATGCATCGACAAACTGGTGGTAATGCTTCTTACTCTCGGCATCATAGTCCTTCACTGGCTTGCCTAGGTTGAACTTCTCGATATCCATTTCCTGATATTTTCCATCGACGATCAATCGCGGAAGTTGCTGGAAGTGCGGAAGCAGAAGTCTTCCTTTTTCTCCCATAAACATCGCTCCCTGATCCGGCAACTCTTCCCCATTCGGCAACTTCAGATCCTCATGATCGGCAGGCGCTCCAGGACCGTCATACCATACCCACTTCAAAGTCTCGGCAGTATAGGGAGTCGCCGGAAACTCATACGTTACGACATTGTGCTCCGGAAAGCCAAAACCAGTCGGTTGGCGGGTTTCATTGACGATAGTTCTGGGAACATCAAGTTGAAGGGCATTGTATGGGGTATCAAAGATATGCACACCCATATCTCCCAAGGTGCCGCAGCCGAAGTCCATCACTTTTCTCCAGTTGCCCGGGTGGTACTCGCCCTCTTTAAAGGGGCGCTCTGGCGCCGTACCCAGCCACAGATTCCAGTCCAAATTGGCGGGCACCGGATCGCTTCCAGTTGGTGCAGGCTTGTCAGTTCCCCAGTTTTTTGGAGACCAAGCGCGTACCGTATGTACTTTGCCGATGATACCATCTTGGATCAAAAGCGTCGCAAGCTTGTAGTCGTAGAAAGAGTGAACTTGGATACCCATTTGGGTGACTAGGCCTTTCTTTTCCGCCACTTTTTTCATCTCTCTCGCTTCAGACACATGGTGGGTAAGTGGCTTTTGGCAGTAAACCGGCTTGTCCATTTTCATCGCCATGAGGGAAGCTGGAGCATGGGTATGGTCTGGAGTCGACACGACTACCGCATCGATACCGTCTTCCATCTCCTTTAACATTTCACGGTAGTCCGCATAGGTTTTTGCGTTGGGAAAAAGTGCTTTGGCCTTTTCGAGCATTGTGGAGTCTACATCGCAAAGAGCCACCACATCGACCGCATTGTGAGACGCGATCGCATCCAAGTCCGCCATGCCCATAGCCCCAAGACCGATGTGCGCTGTTCTCAATCTGCCATTTGCCTGGGCTTTAGCCAGAAGCGTGGGCGCCAAAGATAGGCCCAAAACTCCCAGGCCAGTCTTCTTGAGGAAATCTCTACGATCGATAAATTGGATCTTATTGTTCATATAAATGAGTTATTAATTGGTGCTAATTAATTATGGGTTATTGATTATTGAGTCATTGAAGATTAAGTAGCACTCAAGTTTACACTCTGGTATCTCAATACCGGCGGCTAGCTACTCGATTCTTGATTTACAGTTCCTTGATTCTGATATTTCTAAAGCGGACCAGGTCGCCATGTCCCAGAAACCCGATGTGTCCGCTGCTCCGCTGCAAACCCGGATGTTCCTTGCCATCCAACGTCCCATCTTTGCTTGCCTCCAAGTAGTCTCCTTCCAAGATGGTCTCCCCGTTGAGAATTACCTTGATCTTGGGGTGCTGCACGATTACTTCCTCTACATTCCATTCGCCGACGGGCTTGAGATACCCACGCTTTGCGGGGATCACGCCATATACCGATCCGTGAAATTGATACTCATGAAGGTCCTTATACTTGTCGGCAGTATTGTCCAAAATCTGGATTTCCTTGCCTACATAGGCTGCGTCCCCGGAGAGCGGTGCGTGGATACCGAGGCCATTGTTTGCACCGGGAGTCAGTTGAAACTCAAATCTCAAGACGAAATCTCCGTATTCCCTTTCTGTCAATAGATTCCCTCCGCCCGATCCCTTTGGATCAATTACGATCATGCCGTCTTTTGCTTGGTAAGCGTTTTTGTTGCCTACCCAGCCATCAAGGCTTTTGCCGTCAAACAAAGAAACAAAACCTGCTTCGCTATCCTGACCAAAGCATGGAGAAAGGGCGAGAAACGTGCAAAATGTTGCGACTAAAAAGAGAGGTTTCAACATGGCGTCTGGAGAATAAAAAAGGGCAATCCCTGTATTCAGCCGACAAATTAACCTTTCGCAGCAAATTTCCTTAAGAATACTTCGTAAAAAATTTTATTTACCTTCCAGATCATTAATTCATTTTTTTAGAAAACTCTTATTCTACGGAGACAGAGAGAATTGTTGCACGCCGATCTACCAACGTCTGTCTGCTTTCAAGGAGGAAATATTGAAAACGTTGTCCTTGCGTCAAATAAGTTGTGATGGACTCGAAAACTCCGACTTTCATCCTCTACCGGACGTCAAACGATCGGATCAGTACCCGCCTGCAGATGCTGGGTACCCTACACCAGAAATCCTCTATTCGTCCTTTAGCACCTTTGCAGGGTTAGTTTGGGCAGCGACATAGGAATGCAATCCCACGATCAGCATGCAAATGGCCAGCACTCCGACGCCGGAAATCCCAAAGAGGGAATAAGGCATGGAGATTTTATAGGTGAATCCGTCCAGCCAATCACTCAGAAAATAATAGGCTGGATAGACGGCAAGCGCAAAAGAAACCAGCACAAGTAGCACGTATTCTTTAGAAATAAGGCCGAGAATCTGAACAATCGATGCACCGAGCACCTTCCGGATACTGATTTCCTTGGTCCGCTGGGCAATGGTATAGGAGGAAAGTCCGAACAGTCCCATCGCAGAAATCAGAATGGCCAAGATACAGGCACCTCCAAGTACATTGCGTATTCGCATATCCTCTTGATAAAATCGTTCAATTTGGGAATCCAAAAATTTAAATTCTGCTGTCTCGTAGGGATATATTTCTTTGTAAATCGCCTCAAGCTCCTGCTTTGCCATTGCAAGATTTTGGCCTTTTTCCAACTTTACTGTAACTGACTGGAAAAATTGGGGATTTACCGTGAGAATCAGCGGGCGAATCTCCTCTCTTAGCGTTCGGGAGTGAAAATTTGCCACCACTCCAACAATTTTCTTTTGACCACCATTAAACCGGATGCTGAGCCCAAGCGCTTCCTCCACTGTTCCAATACCAGCTTCCTTGAGGAAATTTTCATTGACCAGAATTTCGTCTTCTCTATTACTGCCTTGACTTCCCGCCAGGATGGGCACACCGTTTACTTTGGCAAATGCCGAATCCACGTTCATTACTTGGATATACAGCTGCTTCTCTGTGGTATCCATAGGAACATGAGCGTCAGAGGTCCACAGACTGGAGGAAGACACAAGGTTGCCGCTGAGGCTTGCCCCCTTGACCATGCTTTTTTGGTTGAGTCTGTCTTGCAGCTGCACCATCTTGTCCGGAGGAGAAAGAAAAGGCAAAGAGGCGTACATGACCTCCTCTTTTTCGAAGCCCAAGGGTTGGCTAGACACATACCGCAGTTGCTGATTGAGGACCAAAACCAGGATAACGAAGGCAATCGAGGCGGAAAACTGCAACACTGTCAGGTTTTTTCTCAAGAAGACCCCAATTGAAAACCTCCTATAGCCGGAGGATTCCCCCTTGAGCGCCCGCTGCGGCTGGTAGCCAGACAAAACCAATGAGGGATAAATGCCGGAAACCAGTGTAATCATCAAGGGAAAGGCAAAACAGAAAGCGAGGTTGATCCCGCTGAGCTGGTCGATTCTAAACTCTGCAGGAAGATAATCCGAAAACAAAGCCCTCAGCGCCTCGACAAAACCAACTGCGATAGCCATAGCCAAGAGCACAATCAGATAGGTCTCGGTCAAGAATTGAAGAATCAGTTGAGCCCGTCTTCCGCCTAGGGTCTTGCGTATCCCTACCTCCTTGGCTCTTCCAATCGCTTGGGCGGTTTCGAGATTGATGAAGTTCAATGCCGCAAGAAAGAGAATAATCAAGCCAATGTAGATCAGGCCTTGGAGAAAGACTTTGGACACCGCGGTATCCGAATAGTTTTGGCTAAAATGCATTTCGCTCAGGGGCTCCACAAAAAAAGTCGTCTTTCCTTCATCGTCCTTTTTGTAGTTCTTGTCCACAATCGACTTGAGCGACTCATCCAACTGGGCTTTTTCTACACCAAGTCCAGCTTTGACAAACAGCTGGGAACTAGAGTTAACGTTATCCCAACTGTGTAGGCCGTACCACTCCTCCATCTCGCTATGCTTGATGGTTTGGTAAGAGATAAAATCAGTGAAGATAAAATCCGATTTTTCCCCAAAATCCTCCACCACCCCAGTCACTTGGGCGATAATCGTATCCGAATCAACCCATAGGAGCTCCTTCCCCAGTGCTGCCCCAGCATCGACACCCGGAAAATAGCGGTTCAGGCTAGCTACCGAAATGACCGCTGCGTTGGGTGCATCAAGCGCCGTTTCTGGATTTCCCGCCAGCCAAGTTCTTGGAAAAATCTTGAAAAATCCGGGATCGGCAAAAGTGACGGTATTCACCCTTCCATAGACCTTGTTTTCGGCTGGGTTTGCCACCAGTGTCTCGCTTAGAGTATAAAGCCTTCCTTTGCCTTCCACAGCGGTGATCTCATCTTTGATCACCTCGCCCAGGGGTCCCGGAGTTCCGGAGTTGGGAAAACTGCCGTCTCCCCATTCGGTCAATGTATTTATCCTGAAGATCCGATCTCCATCAGGATGGAAGCGGTCAAAGCTGTAGGAGTAAAAGACCAGATTGAAGATCAAAAAGCAGATCGAAATCCCCAGCGAAAGTCCCAACACATGGATAAAAGTTCTGAGTTTGTAGCGGCTAAGATTTCGCCAGGCGATTTTAAAGTAGTTTTTGAGCATTTGATTGAAAATGTTTCAAAATTGATGATCCGAAATCCGAAGGAAGCAGAATCTACATGCACCCCTTAAATACAACATCTGACCTATTTCAACGGTAGCTTGCCGGCTCAAAGCATCCCTCACTCCGGTTGATTTATTGGCAGATTTCTATCCTAAATCGGATGTTCCGATCCCAGCCTTACTCGTCCTTGAGCGTTTTGACAGGGTTCATCTGCGTAGCGCGATAGGATTGGGCAGAGATCACCGCAATGGTAAACGCAACTCCTCCTGTCGCCAAGACCAGGAAATTGACCCACGATGGCCATTCTTTTACCGCAAACTGCTCCAGCCAACCTTGCATAAGGTACAAACTCAATGGCAAAGCGACAACTACTCCGACTAGCGTGATAACCAAAAACTCCTTGTTGAACATCCAAGAGATGCTCCAGCTGGAGGCTCCCAATACTTTTCTGATCCCGATCTCCTTGGTTCTCCCGGCTATACTTAAGGCCGCCATGGCAAACAAGCCCATCGCAGCAATCAGTATGGCTATACAAGCAGCCAAGAAAACCATCTTACCCAAACGCTCGTCGGCTACGTATTGCTTTTGGACGGTTTCATCTAGGAAATTGTAGCTAAATGCTTCCATAGGAAAAACCCGCTCCCATTCGCTTTCCAACAAAGCCCTGAAAGCCTCAAAGTCGATTCCTGCACCTTTAACCATCACTTTTGGATTGGTAGCGGAGTGGATCATCAGCGTATTGATTCCGCTGAAAATGACATCGGGGCTTTTGGCCAGAATGACGGGTTCGATCTCTCTATAGAGCGAATTATGGTTGAAGTCCTTCAGCACACCCACGATTTCATGGCTTTGGATTTTGTTGCTGGGCAACATTTCTCCCAAGGGATCATCCCAGCCCATCGCTTTGGCGAAGGTCTCATTGATCAGTACCGCATTGCTGTCAGCCCCTACTTGCGGGTTCAGATCACGGCCTTGGGCAAGTTCCAGCCCAAGTGTTTTCACATATTCTCCACCGATAAAGTTCAAACGAAAATCAAACTGTTTTTCATCCGGGGTCGGGAACCCACCGTCCCAAAATGATTCATCTCCGTAGGTGGCAATGGTGATGCCGGCAGACAGAATTTCCGACCTGCCCATCAGTGCCTGTCGGTAAATCTCCGCCTGTGCAAAACTAGCACTGATTGTCTTCCTGAAATTGGTGCCCGGGACATCCGGCACATCGACCAACACAATCATCTCCTGATCAAAGCCCAGGTCATAATTTCGGATCGCATTCATCTGATGGACCATGATCAGGGTCGATGCGATCAGCATGAACGAAATGAAAAATTGAAAGGCTACCAGTCCTTTGCGAAGTCCCTGCTTTCCAAACCGGATCGAAAGGTTGCCTTTCAGGACCTTTATGGGTCTCAGACTGGACATGAAAAATGCCGGATAAGCCCCTGCCATCGCGGTGATAGCCACAACTAATCCAAACAAAATCAGGATTTGCATAGGGCCATACACCAAGTCCAGCTTTTTGTCAAACAGCTCGTTGAAAGTCGGAAGCAGCACTTCAGACAAGATCATTCCCAACACGAGCGCAGCAATGGTGATCAGAAATGCCTCGGTCAGAAACTGGAATACCAGCTGACCAAATTCCGCTCCCATGGTTTTGCGGACACCCACTTCCTTAGCCCGGGTGGTGGATCTCCCGATTGCCATCGTTGTGAAGTTGATACATGCGATCAACAAAATCAAAAAAGCAATCCCTGCTAATATCCAAAGCAAGGTTGGGCGGGTTGACTCGGCCATGCCGGAGTCGGGATTGTCTGTAAGATGTATCTCAGAGATGGGCTGGAGTGTGAACGAATACTCACCTTCTTTATAATCCTCGCCCAGCACTTTCTTCATCATGGCCTCCACCCCAGCTTCTATCGTTGCTTTGGATTGAGCATCATTGAGCTTAATGTAGGTATCTCCGTAGACATTAAACCATGACTCCTGATTTCTCTTCGCCACGCTGAAATCCAGGTTTGCATCGTTCACCAGCATCTCAAATTTAATACTGGAATTTGCCGGCAGGTCCTCCAGAAGTCCAGTGACCTGGTATTCCTCATAATTATCTCCCATCTGTATCCGGATGGACTTTCCCATGGGATTTTCATCTCCAAAATACTTTTTGGCGGTCTCTTCGGTGATCACCACGCCAAACTTGTCTTGCAAAGCTTGATCCTTCTTCCCCTCAAGAAGCTTGAAGCTGAAAATCTCAAGAAAATCCGGACTCACTGTCAAGAACTGCTGTGTTTGGGTAGTCGACTCATCCAGGTAAGCCTGTGCTGAGCTGCCGATCAACCGGGTCGTATGGGTCACCTGTGGAAACTCCGCGGCAAAGGTAGGGGCTGTGATAATCGGAGTGGAGAAACTAGAAATCATGCCTTTCTCTCCCTTTTCATGACGCTCTACCCTAAAAATCAGATCGCTGTTCTCATGAAAATCATCAAAGCTGCTCTCAAACTGGACAAAAAAGAAAATCAGGATGCTGACTCCCAATCCAAGTGACAGGCCAACCAAGTTGATACCCGTATGAAGCTTGTGCTTCAGGAGGTTTCTAAAGGCTATTTTCAAATAGTTTTTGATCATACGCTAGCTTTTTTCACAAGTCGAGTAAAATCCCTCGGTGGAAACAAAGCCCCATTCCAATCCGAGGGCTAAGTTGGTTTGATTGCATTCAAATAAAGGGCTGGCAAAAACACCGTTGCCCGGGGCTTTTAGCCAAGCCTTGTTTTTCCAGATTCATGCCATGAAAAATGGCCATTCCGGCAGAAATTGAGGTCTTATTCCTAAACTGACTTGTATTTGCGAACAATTTTGTTCGGCTGCGCACAATCTCACTTTGAGCGATAGCGGATAAATGATTTTGCCGAGTGGATCAAAACAGCTGAATTTGCTATAGGTAGCTTTACAGCATCGGCTGGGATCAGCATTCCTTTTCAGTTGAAAACGGCTATATTGAAGCATAACCCATTTTGACCGCCATGCTGACTTTTATCTCTTTCCCTTTCTTTTTTATGTGGGCTTTTGCCGCAAACCCATCATTTGAAGCTCAAGAAATCGACGCAGACATCTCCATCGGCTATGGGCTCGCCATAGGCGACGTGGACGGAGACGGAAAGGACGACATCCTGCTCGCGGACAAGAAACAAATCGTCTGGTATCGAAACGGCGATTGGAAAAAACACCTGATTGTCGAAAACCTTACGATATCGGACAATGTATGCATCGCTGCGAGGGATCTCGATGGGGACGGCAAAGTCGAAATCGCCGTCGGCGCCCAATGGAACCCTGGAGAGACTTCTGACACCAGCAAGTCCGGTGCTGTTTTCTACCTTATCCGACCGGTCGATCCTACTCAAAAATGGATCCCAAAGCAACTTCACCACGAGCCTACTACACACCGCATGCGATGGGTGAAAAACGATAAATCATCCCATCTTATCGTCGTACCTCTCCACGGCCGCGGTAATGCCAACGGAGCGGGCGCCGAAGTGAAAGTCATCGCCTACGAGTACCCCAAAAATCCAGCAGCCGAATGGACCTACACCCTCATCGACGAATCCATGCACCTAACCCACAATCTGGACGTAGTTGGAGATGGCAAGGGTGAATTCATCCTATTAGGCGGAAAAGAAGGAGTGAGGAAAATAGAATACGCTGGCGGAATTTGGCAGCAGGAGCAAGTCTATTTGCCAGAAAACATGGGAGTTGGCGAGCTACGCCTTGGCAAAAGCCGTGGAGAAATGCATTTTTTGGCAACCATCGAACCCATGCATGGTACTACATTGGCAGTTTATGAATCTTTGGATCAAAAACTCCAATCCCGCGGTCCGAAGCGGATCATCCTTCACTCCCAACTCAAGGATGGGCATTCCCTTGCGGTAGCAGATTTCCTCGGACTTGGTTTTGATCAGATTGCCGTCGGTTGGAGACTACCCAATGAGTCCGGAGAGTTGGGAGTGAAACTTTTTGTGCCAAAGGATGGGTCATTTTCGGAGTTTGAGGAGTTTTGGATAGACAAAGGCGGCATGGCCTGCGAAGATCTCCAGGCCGCTGACCTCAATGGAGACGGCAAGCTAGAGCTCATTGCATCCGGCCGAGCTACCAAAAACATCAAGGTGTACTGGAACAAAAACTAATCGAAACACCCAATTGATTTATTTCGGACGAAAAGTGTACGCTCCCGAACGCCCATCGTTTTGGCTTGAAATCGCTCCGCAAATTTTCTGGCAATTTTCAAGATTAAATTTTCTTAACAAGCCAAACTTGGCGCAACCTAGGATTGCGGCAAATTCTTCGAAAAGTGTCCGCTATCAGAGCAATCGAACGGCACAATGACCGAGTATTATACAGGTTTCGTTAAAATCAAATGAACTTTTCAGAATGAAATTCCGCAGACTTTTCAAAAAGTTAAAAAATATCACGTAGCCCGAAATTCTTTCCCTTCCTCATTTTTCGATTGGTACGGGCTTCGCAATGAGACAAGCATAACTCTAAACCAACAAACGATTATGAAATCCCTATTCACGGTAGCACTAGCAAGCGCATTGTCTTTTGGCGCATTCTCAGCTCAAGCAAGCGACGACTTAAAAGAACTTTCCGCTGTCAACACCAGCTACAAAAAAGTAAACGTCATGCTGAAAGAGGGCGTTGGCGCAGCAAAAATCTCCGTACTCACTCCAGAAGGCAAGCTGCTCAGCAGCCGAAAAGTAAACGTGCAGGATGAAAATCTGGTCGTTCCTTACAACCTGACCAACCTGCCGGCCGGAGAGTATCAGGTAAGGATCGTCACCAATGAAGAGGAGATTCGCTACACCGTAGAGACTATGGATCAACCGATTCCAGCTTCAGAATTGCCGCTGATGGCCTACGGGAAAAGCCTCGATGACAACACCGTGAGACTGGCGGTGGTAGGCCTATTGGAGCCAGGTGTCCAGGTAGAAATCTTCGCTTCTGAAACAGGAAAATTGATCCACGAAGAGCAGATCGACCAGCCAGAAGGATTTACCAAAAACTTTTCCTTCGCTGGAGTGCAGTCAGACGAAGTTTACATGAAAGTGACAGATGTCAAAGGAAGAACAAAGACGCTGTTTTTCTAATCCCCAAAACTAAACCAACACTCATCAAGCCCTGCTCCTCGGATCAGGGCTTTTTTGTTGCTAGACGGTCTTGATTCGTACTGGATCCAATTTCCTCCTCCTTTTCACCAGCCAAAAAGCCACCAGAATATTCGGAACCCAGCACAGCCAAGCCACAATCCGGTAGGCGGGCAAAAATTCTCCCCCATGCAATGCAATCAGAATCGGGAGCCAGATTCTAAGCGTCACCGCTGCAAAAGCAGCTGCATAGCTGAAAATCATCCAGTCTTCGTGGGCTCCGTAATCGTGCCTTTTGGCGGTAAGCCAGCCCATCATCGTCGTGCAAAACCAAATGACTCCCAAGCTCACAAAGCCCAAAAGTGTTGCCATCCCGCCGGTCGCAAAGAGGCCAAGATAGATACCGGCAAGACTGCTGAAGAAGACGGCAGTTACATACGTCATCCCAATTCGTTTGTGAAGCTTTCGCCTCCTGTCCCGCAGACCTTTGTCAAATTGAACCCAGCCAATCAGCAAGGCAATGCCTCCACACAGAATGTGCATATAGAAGGCGATGTTCCATATCGGATCAAGCAGCAGCTCTTCCGGTTTGGATTGGAGCAGCCCAATCACACGATCTGCCCTAAAGTAAATGGCAGGATAAATCCCTATAAAAATGGCAGATATGGCAAAAATCCACCATGCAATTTTTTTTGTGGCTGCGCTCACAGAAAATCGGTTTTTGTGATAAAATGAACGAGAGTGAAATTTAAGCTTTTCCCACGATCTAATCCCGCAACTAGCCTGGATTGAATCTGTACGACGAGTGGAAAAAATCAGTCTAAACCGAAAAAAAGCTTATTTCATCGAGCGATGTTCTCTCCGCTGCAAAAAGGAAATGCCCGGACCAGAAGCTGTCCGGGCATTAATAATTCACTTTTAATAAAAATACCTACTCGTCCTTCAAACTGTCTACCGGGTTGGCCAGCGCTGCTCGGATGGCCTTGGATCCGACGGTTAGCAAGGTCAGTACCAAGGAAGCCAGCATCACCAGCACGAAGAGTCCGATAGAAATCTGCGTCTGGTAGGCAAAAGTTGCCAACCACTCTTTCATCATGTAATAGGCAAGAGGAATGGCAAAGCCAAAAGCCAGCAGCACCATGATTAAAAACTCGCGGGAAAGCATAAACGTGATCTGGGAAACAGAGGCCCCCAAGACCTTCCTGATGCCAATTTCCTTTATCTTCTGGCCTATCATGAAAGAGACCAGCCCGTAAAGACCAATACAGGAAATCAGGATAGCCAAGCCTGCAAAGATTTTATAAACCAAGGCCAGCTTCTGTTCAGACTCGTAAAATTCCGCGATGGATTCGTCGAGAAACTGGGCGGTAAAGATCTGTTCTGGATAATGCGTTTCGAAGGTCTCCTGGATAGCACCGAGGGTAGATTTGTTGGCTGACCGATCCAGCTTCACAGCTACCTGTCGGTAAATAGGCTTGGCGCTGAAGATCAGCAACTGCTTCATCTCCTCACGCAGGGAATTTACCGCAAAATCCTTGACCACGCCACTGATCGGCACCCAATTACCTCTCCCTCCTACTCGGATTAGTTTGCCCACAGCCTCTTCGGGACTGGAAATCAGCAGTTTTTTTGCCATAGTCTCATTGATCACCATAGACCTTAGCGTATCGCTTGCCGGATAGCCCGTACCCGCGACAAATTCCATCTCATAAAGATCAAAATAGTCCTCGTCGGCGATCTTCAGAAAAGCCGGAAACGGGATGTCTTCGGTGTTTTGGTCAAAGTAAAAATTCGTCGCTGAGTTGTTGTCCGAAGAGGGGGTATCGGACGCCCTTGTAGCAGCAATAACTCCTGGGATGCGCAGCAGCTCCTGTTTGAAGGTTTCCATGCGATTAGTCTCCCTGGTGTCGGACGGCACATCCATGTAGTAGATCGCTTCTTTGTTAAATCCCAAGTCAGTCTCCTGTACCAAATTCATTTGTCGAACAGCGATCAGCGTGCCGATCATCAGGATCTGCGCTATCGCAAATTGCAAAACCACTAGCCCTCTGCGGATTGGAACTCCCCCGATTTCAGCGCCTTGAAACTTATTTTTCAACGCTTGGATAGGACGAAATCTGGAGACCACCAGCGCTGGATAAAAACCGGAAAGCAGGGTAAGCCCGATCACCAGGGCCAACACGAAGCCAATGATCGACGGTTGAAAAAAGCTCACCGCTGCAGGTACGTTTGCAATCTTGTCGAGATAAGGCAAAAGTAGGTTGGCCAACAGCAAAGCGAGTGCGGAGGAAATGATCACCGACAGGAAGGTCTCCCCAAGGGACTGGAATACGATCTGCCACTTGGAGCTACCCATGACCTTCCGAACTCCAATTTCCTTGCTTTTGCCGATTGCCTGGGATGTGGTGAGGTTCACAAAATTGATCGAGGCCATCACCAGGATGAAAATCCCAACTAGAATCAGCGTCTGGATAGTCGACTTACGAACCAGCCTGCCACTCAGCGGCTCGAGATCCGAACCAAAGTGGATGTCGCCCAGGGGCTGCATCAGATGCGATTTGACGCTGTTGCCTCTTCCCTCGAAGTGCTTTTTCGAAAAGGCATTCAGCTGCTCCTGGGCCGAAACCATATCCGTATTGGGATTGGTCAGCACATATACCTGAAAATTGCTGCTGGTGCTTCCCCACTCGCTGAGATCAAAGTCAAACTCCTCTTGATGGGATCGAACCGTCTCATAGGCAATCATCATGTTAAAGTCAAAGTTGCTGTTGTCCGAAGTATTTTCCACCACTGCACCCACTTCCAACTTGACACCATTAGTCAGTTCCATGCTTTTTCCCAAAGCATTTTCCCAGCTGCCAAAAAACCTATCTCCCTCAGCCCTGGTCAGCACGACCTTTCCGGGTTCGTCCAAAATTGCAGCACTTCCGCTTAAAAACTCCAAATCAAAAAGGTTAGGGTATTCCGAGTTGGAGTAGAAAAGGTGTTCTGTTTTGTATTTCTCCAGGCTTTCGCTTTCTCCGTTTTCGTGCACATTGATTTGCACTTCTGAGTTGACGATCACCGGCACCACTTTGTCAAAAGCCAGCTTTTCGCTCATCAAAGCGTCGGGAAAAGGATTGGCAACTCCCGGTGTGAATTCAAGTCCATCTTCGATCTTGTCCTGGGTATAGATTCGGTAGACGAGGTCATAGTTGGATTGAAACTTGTCGTAGCTCAGCTCATAGGCTACGATGACAAAAAGCAAAAGCGCCGCTGTGATGCCGACAGTTAGTCCAAAAATATTGATGATGCCTACCGATTTGCGTCGGACTAGGCCTCTCCAGGCAATTTTAAAGTAGTTTTTCAACATGGCAATGGATCTGGGATTTAGGGAGACTTGAATCTTAAAAAATATGCCAATGAAATAGCCTTAGAACACGCGTCAAAAGGCCCTTACTTCCCATTACCCAAAAAACAAACGGACACTTTCGTCCGCCAGTGGGCAAAATCAGGGTAGCTGGCGCCAATGGTACTGCCACTATTCAATCTCCACTTGGAATCGGTGGCAATGTCAATTACTTAAGGACGCTTTTTGTAACTTAGTGGCAACTGAACCAACAAACCCAAATAACGATGAGCTGGAAATATTTGGCACTTGTCCTGTTTTTTGTTTTCTCCGCATCGACGTTCTCGCGGGCCCAGCGGATTTCCGGTTCTTCTACTTTTCGGATCGAGGATGATCTGGAAGAAAGAATTTTCGCCATCGACCAACTGGAATTTTTCGAAGACACCAGTAATCTTTTGGATTTTCAGGACATCGCCCTCCAGCGATTTCAGGATAACTTCAGGATACGTCCCGACTTTGACAAGAGCAACTTTGACATCAACCATAGCTATTGGGTAAAGCTTTCCATAGAAAACAACCCCAACAGCTCCAAGAAATGGCTGATCGAATTCTATGACCAAAGCATAGACCTGCTCACGGCCTTTGTGCCAGAGAAAACGGGGGGATATCGCACCATCCCGCTCGGGGACGCTCTTCCCTTCGACAATAGATCTTTCAAACACAAAAACTTTGAACTGGTCATCGCCAACGAAACGGATGGGATATCCAACTACTATTTCAAAATCCAGTCTTCCCAAAAAGCGGACATCCGCATCGCGGTCCGCTCGGTCAACCGCTTCGTGTACTATGCGCTAAACGAGTATTTTGCCTATGGCATCTTCTATGGCATGATCCTGATCATCGGGCTGTACAACCTGCTGATCTACTCCGCCATCCGTGAGGTCAAATACCTCTTCTATACCTTCTACCTCACCAGCGTCGGCATATACGCCATGTGCGTGGACGGAATCGCCTTTCAGTACCTTTGGCCCGGAAGTCCTGGGCTAAACAAGTTTGCAAACGGGATATTCAGCTATTCCATCGTCCTCTGGGCCATCCTCTTTTCCATCAAGTTTCTAAATACCAAAAACCGATCCTACACGATCCATGTGATCCTGCAGGTAATTTTGGTCTTGAAAACGGCCCTTTTTCTAGGTGGTTTCCTGGTGGACCAAAAGCTCTTTGAAATCAGGTTTTACGATGTGATCCCCTTCTTTTTCATCTTTGCCGCCAGCATCCATATCTGGACCAAAGGCTATAAAGTCGCCCGTTTTTTTGTGGTCGCCTACGGGGTTCTGTTTATTGGGGTGACCATCAAGACCTTGGTCAACGCAGCGATCATTCCCCATCAGACCCTGCTCTACTACAGCCTCCACATCGCTTTCCTTTTGGAGATGCTCTTGTTGACATTCGCCTTGGCAGATCGGGTGAGAATACTTAAAGACAACCGCGACCGGGCGATGAAGCGTACGATCCGACAGATCGAAACCAATGCAGAACTCAAAGAGAAAGTCAATCGCGAGCTCGAGCAAAAGGTCAAAGAACGGACCAGCGAACTGGAACAGAAAAACCGTCTTCTCGAAGAGTTTGCCCGACAGGTAAGCGAAAAAGACGAGGAGATCAAGCGGATCAATTCACTCCTCGACCGCGACAACTACAAGCTGAAAAGCAGCATACGGGAATCTTTCCAAGCCAGGCTGAGCAACAAGCTTCTGACTTTCGAAGAGTTTAGAAAAATCTTCCCAGACCAGTCAGCCTGCCTCCGCTATCTGGAGGAAGTGAAGTGGGGCCGAGGCTTTGAATGTCGTCAATGCGGCAACGCCAAATGCTCCAAGGGCCCCAAACTCTTCACCAGACGTTGCAGCCGCTGCGGCCATATCGACTCGGTCACGGCTGGCACAATATTTCACGGGGTCAGGTTCCCCTTAGAAAAAGCATTCTACATCGCCTATAACTCGATTACGAAGCACGAAAAACAGACCCTGGACCAGATGGCAACGCTGCTGGACCTCAGAAAAAATACCATTTGGGCATTCCGCAAGAAAGTCTTGGCCAGTTTGAAAGAGGAAGAAATCTCACATCCAAACTGGAACGATCTCCTTGCGCTCCACGAAATCTCCAGCAATTAAACACTCAGGCCCGTACTTCGAAACGTCGAAATAAGCTGACTTTGGAGTCTTTTTTTGCACTTAGTATCCACGCGGGACAAAAGCTCCCCGAATCCCATTCTATTACAATCCAGCGTGATTTTGGCTGCAACTGAATAGGGAAATTTCCGGAGAAAAACTGCTGCGAAACCAAGATTTTTGTTGCAGAAAGCGCATCAACTCATACCGGACTCTCCGCTCTTTTCTAGCTTTCGACAATAGTTTTCGGAAACGCCGACGACTACCACAACTCTTTTAGTCATAACCCAAAATCCCTTTCGTATGAAGATGCCTTTACCCTTGAGTAAGGAGGCATGGACGGCGGAGATTAGTTCTCTGGCCAGACTATCCATGATGACGGCCCTGTTGTTTTTGGCCGTTTCACTTACGGCATTTGCCCAATCCGTGCAAGTCAGCGGAAAAATCCTGGACTCGACCGGTTTCGGTCTTCCAGGAGTCACAGTCCTTGAAAAAGGGACTAACACCGGCACCGTCAGCGATGTGGACGGTAACTACACGATCAACGTCAGCTCGACACAAGCCACATTGGTCTTTTCATTCGTCGGCTACGAGACGCAGGAAATCCTCGTCGGCAATCAAACCACCATTGACTTAACCCTACAAGAGGCTATAGGCGCACTGGATGAGGTATTGGTCATCGGTTACGGTACTCAAAAGGAAAAAGACCTGACGTCCGCAATAGTAACGGTCAAACCGGAAGACATCACCAAAACCCCAGCAACAAACGCCATGCAATCCCTACAAGGCCGAGTGGCCGGGGTCCAGATCGTCAGCAATGGAGCTCCCGGCGCTTCCCCTACAGTCCGCGTTCGCGGGGTGGGATCTTTTGAAGGCAATGCAGCTCCACTCTATGTCGTGGACGGGATGTTTTTTGATAACATCGACTTCCTCAACCCCAACGACATCGAAAACATCTCCGTGCTGAAAGATGCATCCGCATCAGCGATCTATGGAGTTCGGGCTTCCAACGGGGTAATCTTGGTCACGACCAAATCCGGCTCCTATGAGCAGGCTCCGGAGATTGTGTACGATGGCTACTTTGGCGTGCAAGTGCCCCAAAACGTGCTGAAGATGGCAAACACGCAGCAGTTCGCCCAATATATCCGAGAGACTGGATCAGCTCCTGACATTGCCTTTTTGGAAAATGCCATCCAGCGCTACGGCCGAAGCCGTGTCGACCCCAGCCTCCCAGACGTGAATACGGACTGGTACTCGGAGATCATGAGTCCAGCATCCATTCAAAACCACAGCCTGACATTCAATGGGGGGTCTGCCAAGACGCGATATTCTATCGGCGGAAGCTACTTTTCCCAAGACGGCTTGCAGAATGAGATCCGTAACGAATACAAGCGGATCAACCTCCGCGCGAAAGTGGACACGGACGTCAAGGATTGGTTGACCGTGGGAGGAAACTTCAACTTTGCCGTCGCAAGACAATATGTTGGAGAAGATGCAGCATGGTTTAGAGCCTATTTTGCAGTGCCTACCATACCGGTTTATGATCCACTTAATACCGCCGCCACGCCGGAGATGCTCTCCAACGCCCAGCAAGTCGGGTATAGAGGAAGCCAAAACCCATTTTATCCCCTACTCTACACAGACAACCGAAATAACGTCGCCAAGGTGACAGGAAATCTCTATGCGGATCTGAACATCATTCCCGACCGCCTGGACTTCAGGACTTCCTACAATTACAGCCTTGCCTTGGTTAATGCGAGGAACGTAAACTTCGCTTACAACGACGGAGTCACCGAATCCCAATCTGCCCTTAGAAGGCAAAACGAAACGGGATTCAACCAGATCATCGATAACTACTTCACCTACAACAACATTTGGGGGGACCACATGCTGACCGTGACGGCAGGGCAGTCTTTCCGAAGCGAATACGCTGAGGTGCTGTTTGCCCGCGGCACGGGACTAAGCCCCAGTCCTACCTGGGAAAACGAGGAGTTCTGGTACCTATCCAATGCACAAAACCTTGACTTGGACGGGATAGGTGACGCCAATGGCAACACCATCAATTCCCAGCTCAACTACCTCTCCTTCTTCGGGCGCGTCGCTTACAACTATGACGAGCGATACCTTCTTTACGGGACTTACCGAAGAGATGGCAACAACAAATTCCAGCAAAAATGGGGGGACTTCTTCACCATTGGTGCTGGTTGGGTGATCACTGAAGAGGAGTTTTTTGGCATGGAATCCATCAACTTCCTGAAGCTGAGAGCTTCTTGGGGCCAGCTAGGAAATGACGGTATCCGTCCTTCAATCGGCGCACCGACGCTTCAGGAGACAAACACCGCTCTTGGAGATGTACGCTACAACGGAAGAAGGCTCAATCCGACCTTTGACTTGATCGATCGCTGGGAAACAACCGTGGAGAAAAACTTTGGCCTAAACGCCAAGCTCTTGGAAAACAGGCTTTCGATTGACGCAGACTACTTCATCCGCGACACCAAAAACCTGGCCGTGAGCATCATTCCGCCGGTATTCCGTTCTACCGAAAGAAGGAGCGTTGGAGAAATCAGAAACCAAGGCTTTGAGCTAAACCTATCCTGGGCTGATGACATCAACGATGACTTCTCCTATTTCATCGGGGCAAACTTCGCCACCCTGAAAAACACCGTGCAAAGCCTCGGCGGTCCCACAAGTCTGGATGCGGGCTCGGCAGAATTTAGACAGCGCTCCATCATAGGAGAACCGTACCAGGCCTTCTTTGGGTATGAGACCCTCGGTGTTTTCCAAAACGAGGCCATGATCGAAAACAGTGGCTACACCCAGGAATTTATCGAAACGAACAACCTGGTACCAGGCGACCTGATATTCAAGGATCAAAACGGTGACGGTTTGGTCAACGACCAGGACAGAGTGGTGTTGGGTTCTTTCCTGCCTAAGCTGACCTACGGTGCCAATCTGGGATTCTCTTGGAAAGACCTGGAGTTTTCAACCCTCATCCAAGGACAAAATGGCCACAAGATTCTCAACAGAAAGCGCGGAGAAATCATCTTTACCAACGATACCAACATCGATGCAGACTTGGCTACCAATCTCTGGAGAGGAGAAGGCACATCTGACAAGTATCCTTCGGCAGCTGGGCTCAGAAAGGGCTGGAACCAAAACTTCAGCAATTACTTTGTCGAAGACGGTTCCTATTTCCGAATCCAAAACGTTCAGCTGGCCTATACCATCCGGGATATCTTCGGAGGCAAAGTTCCAGCTACCAGGCTGACTTTCACCGCTGAACGTCCGCTGACCGTCTTCAACTACAACGGCTTCAATCCAGAAGTGGCTAACGGCATCGATCGGCAGACCTATCCTATCCCGGCTGTCTACACCTTCGGCCTGAACGTCAAGTTTTAATCCCAAAACAACCGAGAACTCATGAGATTATTCAATAAACTATCGATACTGGCACTGTCTTCGGCATTTTTCCTGCCGATGGCCTGCACCGGACTCCTGGACGATCCATTGGAAAACGTCCAGAAAGTAGAAGAGACCGACTATACCCAGACCGAAAACATGATGCTGCTGGTCTATGGGGCCTACGCTCAGCTCAATGACCTGCAGTGGGAAAGCTTTCCTACCATCGCACTGAGGGGAGACGATGTCAATCCCGCGGGAGATCAGCAGCCCCTTATCCAAACCGACCTTTTCGTCTACGATCGCAATTTCTGGCTTTATAATTCGACCTGGCTCAATCTCTACTCCGACATCATCTACTGGCATGGAGCCATGGAGGAGCTGATGAAGTATCAGGAAGCTGGCGCCAGCGCTGCTCTGACTAATCAGTACATCGCCGAGATGAAAGTGATGAGAGCTTTTGAGCTGCTTCAGCTTGCAAGACTGTGGAGTGACATTCTGATCCCCACCAACTCACAGCCCAGAGATCTGTACAACGTCGAGCTTTCCAGCTTTAATGAAGTCATGGAACATATCTCGGCCCAGATGGACGAGGCCATTCCAAACCTGGCTGCGGTTCGTCCCAATCAACGAACCGACGTGCCTGGAGGGATCACCCGGTTTACCGCGTTGGCTGTGAAAGCCATGGCAAATCTTGAAATCGGAAACTACCAAGCTGCCGCCGATGCCACCGGAGAGATTATTGCGGAAGGGACCTTTACCCTGCAAGACGACTACTATCAGCTGTTCAAAATCCCGGGCAAGCTCAGCAGCGAAAGCCTGATGGAGCTCCAGTACTCCGACTACGGTACTGCAACCGGCACGGTGAACAGATACCTTTGGGACTTCTTTGGCCCGGCCAGCTGGACACCTAGCGTAGCGGGTGCAGGAGGAGGATGGGGATTCTGGGAGCCATCCGCAACCTACGTCAAATTCATGTTGGACCGCGGAGAGCGTGAAAGATTGGAAGCTACAGTACTCTTTACCCCAGACGGCATAGCTCAGATCAAATCCGATCCAGCTTATGCAAACCTACCTTCCTGGATTACCAACGTGTCCAAAGACGGGGATGTGTTTAACAACCACCCGAGGTACAAATTCCTGAGCGGGAAATTCTATCTCCCCTCCACCCAGCTGACTCCGGGAAGATTTAGCTACGGAGAAAACAAAAACTTCTCCGTCATCCGATACTCGGAAGTGCTCCTGATGCACGCAGAAGCGCTGACCAGTGGAGCCAACAGCTCCGTGATGAGTGCAGATGAGGCGGTCAATGCGGTGAGGAGTCGAGTGGGTATGGCCGCGCTATCGGGCGTGACTTTGGACGATGTGTTGGATGAGAAATTTGCCGAATTCGCCACTGAGTGGGGTATTCGATTCTTCGACTTAGTCCGTCATGGAAAAACCGCCCCTTTAAGCTATGAAGGAAGAACCTACACCGAGGCGGATCGCTTCCTGCCGTATCCGCTGGAGCAAGTGGACATCCTTCCACAGTTGAAGGAAGTTTCTAAACCATGATTTTCTCTAACATTCAAACCCAAAAGCAATGAAATCGCACATGATGAAGAATTTCACACTTGGTGACAGCAATCAGCCCTGCGCGATTCGAATTGCCCTTAATAAAAATTACAAACAGATGAAACGCAACTCACATTTTCTACTTGCAGCCCTGGTGCTTCTGAGTTTCGCCTGCAAGGATAACTATATAGACGAAATCACCCCCGTCGCGCCTGGCGCAGATGAGGCCTCTCCTGAGGTGACGGTGACCTTTCCCTCAGAGGGAACCATGATCCGGGTGACGGAGGATGTCACCTCGATCGACATCAAATTTGAAGTAAGGGACGACATCGAGATCGGCTCGATCAAAGTTCAGATGGACGGTACGGAGATAGGATCTTATGACGAATTTAAAGATTACCGCCGAGCGGTGGTCTCCCTGCCCTACGACCAGCTGGACAACGGAGCGCATATCCTCACCGTCAGCGCTACGGATCTGTCGGGAAAAACCTCGGAGGAGACGGTCAACTTCGAAAAAGCCGAACCTTACCAGCCTAAATACGACGGAGAGATTTTCTATGCTCCTTTTGATGGAGAAAATCTGGAACTAGTCACCCTGACCGAGGCCGAAGTCGTCGGCTCGCCTGGATTTACCCAAGACCGAGTGGGCGGAACCAACGCCTACTCCGGCGCAACGGGGGCATATCTGACTTTCCCGACCGCAGGACTGCTCAGCGAAGAATTCAGTGCCGTGTTTTGGTACAAGATCAATGTAAGCGCCACTCGTGCCGGCATCCTGGTAATTGGCCCACCGGATACCGCAGCCCCATCCGCACCTAACAACCGCACCTCTGGTTTTAGGCTATTCCGCGAAGGGTCTGCGACCAATCAGACATTCAAGCTGAACGTCGGCAACGGCACAGCGGATTCCTGGTTTGATGGCGGAGCGGCCGCCTCAATCAATCCTAGTGTTGACGGAGACTGGATCCACATCGCTTTCACAATCTCCGGTAGCGAGGCAGTCGTGTACATCAATGGTGAGGTGGTCAAAGAAGGATCGTTCTCCGGTGTGGACTGGGAAGGCTGCGACATTCTCTCGGTGATGTCCGGAGCACCTCGTTTCACAGGTTGGGACCACGTCTCAGATCCGGGCTTCATGGATGAGCTGAGGATATTCAACAAAGCCTTAACTGAGCAAGAAATTCAAGCTATCATTTTTGCAGAAAATCCTTAATCACCTCATTAGCCGGAGTTGCCGGTTTTGGCTTTCCTCGTGAAAACCATTGCCGACAGCTTCGGCTCCATGACTTTCCCATAATGAAACTATTACTTTTTTGTTTGGGACTTTTGTTCCTCTTTACCGCTTGTAGGGAGGACGAAAACCCAGAACTATTGCTTCTGGAAGCCTCTGTAGGCAATCTGGAAATCCCTTTGGACGGAACTGTTCTCGAACAAGTCCCTCTAGACCGGACCATCAGTCTTCGTTTTTCCGAAAATCTCGACCCAGCCACCGTGGCGGGTTCGATTAGACTGTCGGCTGAAGGACAGGCTCTCCAAATCAACACCAACTTGGCCTCCGGTCAAACCATAGCCGTGCAGGCACTTGGCGGCCTGCAAAGCGGCCAAATACATCAATTGGAAATACTCAGTTCCCTCAAATCCACCCGCGGAACTGGCTATGTCGGCAAGACACTTTCCTTCTCCACCCAAAGCGGCGCACTGACAGTCGAATCCGTGACCTTTTCAGGAGGCGAAACCCTTCCCAACGGAAGAATTCAAAACGTCAACTTGGCCTTTGAGGCCCAACTGAATTTCAATTTCCCACTTGATCCGAACAACCTACAAAGTGCCGTCAAACTAACCGGACCAGATAGCCCCGTACTCACCTTTGAGTTATTAGAAAACCAAAAAACACTGCGCATCCGGTCATCTACTCCGCTTCTCGACCTTTCCAAGTTTCGTCTGCAGCTTACTGAGGCACTTTCCGGAGCAAATGGAGAGAAGTTTTCAGGTTGGGAGCAGGAGTTCTACACGGCTGTGGATCCCGATCCGAAATTTCCTGTTCTTTCCGACGAAGCCCTTTTGACCAAGGTACAGGAATACACCTTCCGCTATTTCTGGGATTTTGCCCACCCGGCCAGTGGCATGGCTCGGGAGCGAATCACCTCCGGAAATACGGTCACGGCAGGCGGTAGTGGCTTCGGCCTGATGGCCTTGATTGTCGGGGTCGATCGGGGATTTATCACCCGAGCGCAGGCCATAGCCCGATGGACCCAGATCATCGGATTTTTGGAAACGGCTGATCGCTTCCACGGAGCCTGGCCCCACTGGATAAATGGAGAAACTGGCAAAACCATTCCTTTCAGCGCCAAAGACAACGGAGGCGACCTCGTGGAAACGGCACTTTTGGTTCAGGGACTTCTTACCGTTCAAGCATATTTGGACCCATCAGTCGGAGCGGAAAAATCCCTGATCGACAAAATCACTACTTTATGGCAAGAAGTAGAGTGGGATTGGTACACCAAAAACGACAGCGGAGTACTCTATTGGCACTGGTCTCCTGACTTTGGATGGGAAATGAATTTGCCCATCAGCGGCTACAACGAATCGCTGATCGTGTACGTCCTGGCCGCGAGTTCACCCACCCATCCTATCGCAAAATCTACCTATGATCAAGGCTGGGCGAAAAACGGAGGAATCAAAAATGGAAAAAGCTTTTATGGTAAGACGCTACCCCTAGGAGTGGACTATGGAGGCCCTTTGTTCTTTTCCCACTATTCTTTTCTCGGCCTTGATCCTCGCAAGCTCAGAGACCAATACGCCGATTATTGGGAGCAAAATGTCCAGCACTCCCTGATCAATCAAGCCCATGCTGTCGCCAATCCAAAAAGCTTTGTGGGGTATTCGGAAGCTAATTGGGGATTTACCGCCAGTGATAATCAGCAGGGCTACAGCGCCCACTCGCCCAGCAACGACCTGGGAGTTATCACCCCAACGGCTGCCTTATCTTCCTTCCCCTATACGCCGGTAGAATCTCTGTCAGCCCTTCGCTTCTTCTATTATTCCCTGGGTGATCGGATTTGGGGTGAGTATGGCTTTCATGACGCCTACAACCTAACCGATAGCTGGTATGCGGACTCTTATTTGGCCATCGACCAAGGTCCGATAATCCTGATGATCGAAAATCACCGAAGCGCTTTGCTTTGGGAGCTCTTTATGAAAAATACGGAGGTAAAGGCTGGCTTGGATAGGCTAGGCTTTTCCTATCAATAGCCCCACCTTGTTACCCACGCTAACCCCCCCACCAAATGATGAACACAAACCTGAAAAAGCCGCTACTCCCAATCGGAATATTTATACTCCTAATCTGGGCTTGCAGCGCTCCCAAAAAGCAGGAATCCAGTCCTGTCGTGGCCAAAGGCTATGACCGGCATGTGGAACTCCAATGGCCCAAGCAGGAAGGGATCAGCTCCTACGAAGTTTGGGTCAGCACAGAAAACAACAAGTTTGCCAAACGGGGCACTGTCGCAGACACCATTTACATGGATTTTGTGAATGACTTGGGCAAAAATCTGAATCTCCAATACAAAGTCGTCGGAATAGATCCCACGGGAGGCTCTTCCGACCTGGGTGTCGTGCAGGCCACTACCCGTGATTTTAGTGACGAGGAACTCATCAACATGGTGGAATTCTATACTTTCCGCTATTTCTTCCAAGGAGCTGAGCCTAATTCCGGCATGGCTCCGGAACGCATACACATCGATGGAGACTATCCGCAAAATGATCAGCGCGTCGTCACTACCGGCGGCACCGGATTTGGAATCTTTGGCCTGTTGGCGGGAATAGAGAGAGGCTGGGTCACACGGGAGGAAGGTGCCGACCACTTCCAAAAGATGGTCAACTTTTTGGAAAAAGCGGACAGATTTCACGGGGTTTGGCCACATTGGCTGCATGGAGACAGCGGTAAGGTGAAGGCCTTTAGTCCAAATGACAATGGAGGTGACCTGGTAGAGTCGGCCTTTTTGATGCAGGGATTGCTGGCCGTGCGCGAATATTATAAAAATGGCAGTGAACAGGAAAAAGCGATCGTCGCGAAGATCGATCAGCTTTGGAAAGAAATGGAGTGGGATTGGTATACCCAGGGAAAAAACGTCCTCTACTGGCATTGGTCTCCGGACAAGGAGTGGGTCATGAACTTTGCCCTCGAGGGATACAACGAGTGCCTGATCACCTACATCCTTGCGGCTGCATCGCCCACCCATACAATTTCACCGGAAGTGTATCACCAAGGCTGGGCAAGAAGCGGCGGTATCAATACTAACGTGGAAGCTTTTGGCCACAAATTGAGACTTAAGCACAATGGATCTGAAGCGATGGGAGGCCCGCTTTTTTGGGCGCATTATTCCTATTTGGGACTGAATCCCAAAGGCCTGAAAGATCGCTATGCGGACTACTGGGAAGAAAACCGAAACCATACCCTCATCAACCGGGCTTGGTGTGTGGAAAACAAAGAAGGCCACAAGGGATACGGTGAAGACCTTTGGGGTCTGACCGCCAGCTACTCTGTAAAGGGGTACGCAGCCCACCGACCGGGCGAAGACTTGGGCGTCATCTCTCCTACCGCGGCCCTGTCCTCCATGCCTTACACTCCCGAAGAAAGCCTGAAAGTGCTCAAAAATCTCTATTACAATTATGGGGAAAAAGTCTTTGGACGCTATGGATTCTACGATGCGATGAGCCCTGAAGAAAACTATTACCCCCAAAGATACCTGGCAATCGACCAAGGCCCCATCGTGGCAATGATCGAAAATCATCGAACTGAACTGGGCTGGAAGCTTTTCATGGGCGCTCCGGAAATCCAAGCTGGGCTGGAAAAACTGGGATTCGAAAAGTGAGGAGGCTTAAATGCTGAAAATCTCGTCTTCCCACCCTTTTTTGTCTTGAGGATTTCTATTTTAGCCTACATGGCCAAACGAACCCAAGCGAAACTTCTGAAAAAACTCCAGCAACGCTTTGGAAAGCTGTATGCGAGTATGGAACCCTATTACCATCACTTGGATTTTAGACGTTTCGACGATTTCGACGATGATGCTTTTGCCTATTTGATGGAAAAAGTGAAAGGGGTGAACATGCTCGACCTAAATGAAACGGACATCAGCAACGAGAGCATAGCCTTGCTGCCCCGAATGGAATATGTGAAGGAAATTCGGGCTAAAAGCTGCAAAAATCTTGACGACGGCTGTGTCCCTTTTCTCAACCAAATTAAGTCTCTGGAGTTTCTCCATCTGCGATACAGTGGAGTGACGATAGATGGATTGCTTCAGCTCACTGACCAAGCTCAACTCAAGACGCTGATGTTTTCAGAGGATGATCCCGAAAATATCGTCGAAAAGCTGGCACAATTGAGAAAACTTTTACCAGCATGCGAGTTAGTAATCAACGGCCAAGCCCTCTTACCCAACTCGCTTTGCTTCAAGTAGCAGTTCCTAGATCACTTTGCTATTACTACATGCCTGCTATCGGTCATTGCGCTTGTTGAAGTGCTACTCGCTTTTGATCGACTCCACCGGATTGGCCTGGGCAGATCTCAAAGATTGTATAGACACGGTCGCATAGGCCACTACCACAGAGACCAATATTGTCACCAGGAAAAATCCAACCGAAATCGGTACTCTGTTTGCAAATTGCTCCAGCCATTGATCCATCAGCCAATAGCCCAGCGGAAGCGCCAACAGCAGAGAGAGGAAAACCATTACAATAAACTCCGCGGTTATCTTATGGACAATTCCCATCGCAGACGCTCCGAGAACCCTTCGGATTCCGATCTCTTTCCTTTTGGACTCGGCCGTGAAAATCGACAGGCCCAACAGCCCCAAACAGGAAATCAACAGCGCCAAAAACGCGAATAAGCCCAGCAGATAGCCTGTTTTGGCTTGCTGCTCGTATTGCATGGCAATCGCTTCGTCCAAAAACCTATAGTCAAAAGGCAGTCCCTGATTGACCGACTTCCACGTTTCTTTCAGCTGGGTCAAGAGCTCAGGACCGATACCTTGATCCACCTTAATCAGTGTGTAGCTAGTCCCGTCGAAAGCCGCATTCTTGGCAGGCAAATACACCGTTGGCGCGAGACTATAGCGCAGGTCACGGGTGTGGTAGTCTTTCACTACCCCGACAATGTTCCCTTTATAATTGGAAAAAAGCTCGCCATTTTCTTCGGTAAACACCCGTAGATCTGAGCCAATTGCTTCCTGGGCACTTTTTCCCAACCAGTCCAGCGCGGATTCATTGACAATCATTGCAACATTTTCCAAGTCGGGAAAGCGTCCTCTCATCAGCTTCGAAACTCCTCTGTCTGCACTTTCCTCCCTAAATTCTCGACCTGCCACCATATACACACCCAGACTTTCGAAGTAGCCAGCATCCACGTATTGGACATTGAGGTTCTTAGTTTCTCCCTCCTTGATGCCAGGGTAGTCCACCGTAGGATTCCAGCCAGTGTCCATGCCGGGTCTGTCACTAGTGAATTTCACCGAGACGACGCCGGGGACTTTGACCAACTCCTGCTTGAGGATGTCGCCTTTTTCTTTGGCGAGATTCCCCATTTTCACCGAAACTAGACCTTCAGAATCAAAGCCCATGGACGTGTTTCTCAGATAATCATGCTGGTAATAAACTACAGAGGCGCAGAACACCAACAATGCAGACAGGACAAATTGAAAAACGACTAGGCTTTTGCGAAGCATGGATTTGCCTCCGGTCAAAGAAGCATTTTTCAGAATAAGCTCCGGACGTAAGCCGGAGAGATAGAAGGCTGGGAATATCCCCGCGAACAAAGACGAGCCCACCCAAACTACAAGTAGCAATGTCTGCAAAGATCTATCCCCAGTCAGATCCAGTGGGATGACAAATCCCAAGCGGGACGAAATCACCGGAGTCACGAGATAGACGATGAGCAGCCCCAAGGCAAGCGAGACCGCGTTGATCAAGAAGGATTCAGACAAAAATTGCCCAAGCAGCTGTCCACGCTTCGCTCCGTTTACCTTCCTGATCCCGATTTCCTTCATCCGCTTGAGCGCCCTGGCAGTAGCAAGATTGATAAAATTGATACAGGCAAGTACGAGCACAAAAATTCCGATGGAAAGAAAAATAAAGAGCGTCTGTCGCGACATAGGCGGTGTCCAATCTCCCTGGAAATCCGCGTCCGTATGAATATCGCCAATGGGCTGAAAGAAATGAACATAGGACTTTGCTTCTTGTTCGTTGCGGTACTTGGGGTTGACCTCCGGAATTTGGCTACTAATCTTATCGGCCTCTGTTTGCGGATCAACCTTCACATAAGTGTAGGTCTGGGGCCACCAAAAACTTCCAAAATCCGCAGTGAGGGGAAAGTCATTGAAGGACTTAAAGGTGCTCATCGACGCGATGAAATCGAAGGCCATGTGGGTGTTTTTGGGGAGTGGTTTGAGCACCCCTCTTACTTCAAAAGCAAAGTCACCGGTGGAAATCAAGGTTTTCCCGACAGGATCCTGATTGCCGAAATACTTTTGGGCCATTTCCTCCGTGATGATCACTTGGTAGGTGTTTTCCAGCACGCCTGCCCAACTGCCCTTGCTAAGTTCAAATCCGAAAATTTTGTCGAAGCCCGCGTCTGAAAAAATAAACCTGTCTTCCCGGTAGCTTTCCTCTGGCGCAGCTCCCTCAGGCGCACGGAGGTACGTGCTTATCTGCGTGACGCTTACGACTTCCGAAAGCTCCTCCGGGAACTCCTTTCGTAGCATGGGTGCTACCGCCCCACCTGCCCAAGCCCATTTTTGGTCGGAATTAACTCGCTGAACCACGCGATAGAGGCGTTCTGGTTCTGGATGAAACTTGTCGAAGGACTGTTCAAACTTTACAAAAGCCAACAGAATCAAGCAGCACGCTAAGCCCAGCGAGAGCCCAAGGACATTGATCAGAGAAAAGGTCTTCTGGCGAATCAGGTTTCTCCAGGCGATTTTCAGGTAGTTTTTCAGCATAATCTCAGAAATGAAAAATGATAGGGTTCCTAAGTTGGTGAAGTTTCCAAAATCAAAAGCCGAAATATCTCAGCACTCTCTTGTTTTGTGTTTCGCAGTTTGGCTATTCGCTTTTCAGACTTTTCACCGGATTCATGAGTGCTGCTTTTACCGCCTGCGAACTAACGGTCGCCAAAGCGATCAGTACCGCGAGGAAGCCGGACACGACAAACACCCACCAGTCAATGTCGATTCTATAGGCGAAATCCTCGATCCACCTGTCCACCACGTACCAAGATACCGGGACGGCGATCACGATTGCCACCAAAACAAGTTTGATGAAATCCCTGGAAAGAATGGCGACTACGCCGCCTACCGAAGCGCCTAGCACTTTTCGAATTCCTATTTCTTTGACCCGCTGCTCGGTCGTGAAGGTCGCCAAACCAAAAAGCCCCAAGCAGGAAACAAGGATGGACAGTAACGTCAACATGCCTACGATGGCGTTTACCGTGCGGTCGGCTCGGTAGAGTTCCGTGAAGTGGTCATCCAAAAACTCGTATTCAAACTCCCGCTCCGGCACGACTTCATTCCAGACAGACTCCAAATGGGCAAGTGCCTCATTTACCCGCTCTCCACTGATTTTTACGGAGACCTCGTCGTAGCCCCAGTCCTTTTGGTTGAAAAGCGTGAGCGTCTCGATCTTGTGATGCAGGGAATTGAAGTTGAAGTCCCGGACTACTCCCACGATATGGGCGGCGGAATCCATCCCACTGAAACCAAACTGGCGGCCAATTAGGGATTCCAAAGGCGTCTCACTTCCCTCCTCGTTCAGCAGCTCATGGGCAAGCGATTCGTTGACGATATAGGCCCGACCGTAGTCAGCCTCGGTATCCTCAAAATTTCTCCCCGCTATCAATTCAATTTTATAGACGTCCAAAAAATCATCATCCACCACTACCTGAGAAGTAGCAAGGCTTCTCGCTGGGCCCTCCCCATGGTAGGTCACCGAAGTCTGATGCAGGTTGTTTCCTAAGCGCTGACCTGAAGCGGTCACATTTTGGATCAGGGTGTTGGAAAGCATCTTGTCCTTGAGCACCCCGTATCGATCAGAATATCTGCCAATAGGAATGGTGACGACCTGCTCATGCGAAAAACCGAGGTCTTTTTCCTGCATATACTTCACCTGCCGGGTCGCAAAAAAGGTGGAAATGATAAGGAATATGGCGCAGCTAAACTGAACAACCACCAGCACATTCCTGAAATCGGACTTCTTTTTTCCCGATTCGGCAGAACCTTTAAGAACTTTGACCGGCTGAAAACTTGATAAATACACCGCTGGATAGATCCCTGAAACCACCCCTACAGCAATTGCTCCAAAAACAATGGAAACCAAAAAGAGTGGATCGGAAAACAAGGGAAACTCCAGCTTCCGCTGACTGAATTCGTTGAGAAATGGAAGCGTGAGGAAAACGATCATCACCGCAAGAGCCATGGCGATCAAGCTGATAAGGATCGATTCGCTGATAAACTGGAAGTAGAGCTGACCTCGGGACGCTCCAGAGGCCTTGCGCACACCTATCTCCATCGCCCGGCTGATAGACTTGGCAGAAGACAGGTTCACGAAATTGATCCCGGCGATAAACAGCACGATCAAGGCGATATAGAAAAATATCCTGGTGTACGCTCCGTCAAACTTTTGATAGTTGAGGTAATCGTGGGTGATGTCGGTCGATCCCGCATGTACCTGATTGAGGGACTGCAAAAACAGCTCATAGCCTTTTGCTCTATCCTCCGGCATGTGGCCAAGAAGATATGCAGGAAACTTCGCTTCCAAGGCCTCGATGTCCGTCCCGTCGCTGAGTTCGAGATAGGTGGTCAACCAGTTCCCTCCCCAGTTTTCCATGTTTCTTGGACCCACGAAGGTGCTAAAAGAGGCGATGCCTTCAAATTTCAAATGGGAATTTGCGGGGATATCGGCAAGGATGCCCGTCACCGTAAAATAGGCGCTATCTTCCTCAGCCACTTCGAGGGTTTTACCCATTGCTGACCCATCGCCAAACAGCTGGATGGCGCTGGATTCAGTGAGAACTAAACTCCGAGGTTTAGCAAGGGCAGTTGCAGGATCTCCCTCCACCAACTTGAAATCGAAAATCTCGAAAAAAGAAGAATCTGCCCAGACAGTCTCCGCCAAAGTATAGGTGGATTCATTTATACGAAACTTCATCTCTCCGCTTGGTCTCACCCTAACGTAATTCAGGATTTCGGGAAACTCTTCTTCCAAGGTTGGCCCCATGGGAAACATAGACAGCGCCACATTCTGAGGAGCGACCATGCCCTCCCACTTTTGGACTTCGTTCAGACGATAAATATTTTTGGTATGGATTGCATCAAAGTCCCGTTCGTAGTTCACAAAGAGTAGAATCAGGATACACACGGCCATTCCTATAGCCAAACCCAGGATGTTCAATGCAGAGAAAAGTTTGTTTTTCCTCAGGTTTCGAAGTGCAGTTTTCAGATAGTTTTTCCACATAGTGCTGCGCGGAGAGTCAAATTGCAAAAAAGAAAGAATGTTTGGTGGGGACGGATGGTACCCAATTTTGATTTTCCACTTTTTATGCCATTAAAAATGCCATCAATTGTCTCAAAAACAGGCATCCGCACTTCTAGCCAAAAGCATCCGCGGACAACATTGTCCGTAGGCGGTCGAATGGTCCGAATCCTCCAGGACGGCTATAGCTAGTCAGTTTAAAGTAGCTGCGCTTTTTGATTCAGCTCAGGCACACCTAGAATTAAGTGAGAGCATCTCGCTCTTTTTTCATCGCGAAATCCAAATCCCGCCATACATACTATTAAATAACTGAATACCAGCAGCTTTAAAAGTATTTGTTTAAATTGGCTTAGTACCAAAAACAAAACCGCTATGATTTACCTGAAAAACTCCTGCCTACTCCTGCTTTTTCTGCTCTGTGTATCCTTTGGGCCACTGCACCATGGCTGGGCAAACTACGACCAGACCAAAGTCCTGGACTTTGAGACCACCATTGATGAATCAACTTTTGGAAATCCCCATACGATGGCCAAAGTCAATTATCAGGACGAGCCCTGGACCGTCTATCTGGCTCCGGCAAGCCGAATGACAGATCGTGGATTGTCCGCCGAAATGATCAAAAAAGGCACGAAGGTGAGGCTGGTCGCCTATCCGCACAAGACCGAAAAGGGAGAAATGAGGGCCGAAAGGATCTATGTTGATGGCAAGAAGTACGAGCTTAGGTAACTGTGTCTGAATACCTTGACTGGCTTGAGCAAAGCACACTTGCAGCTTCAATACGGCAATCCCTTTGGCTGTATCCAGCGCTGGAGATAGTACATATTCTAGGAATCGTCATTCTAGTAGGTTCGGCATGGCTGTTTGACCTAGGCCTCCTTGGCTTTTCCCAGAAAATAACCATCGCCTCCCTTTCGCATTACCTCTTGCCTTGGTCCCGGCGCGGTTTAATCCTGATAATTCCCTCGGGACTGCTCCTGTTTATCACCAATGCGGGAGCCTTGGGATTTGATCCGATCTTTTGGCTAAAGATGGCATTACTCACTTTGGCCGGGCTGAACGCGTTCCTATTCCACAAGTTCTCATCTCTGCGGCAAAACGGCTCAGGTCTCCCTCCAACGTACAAAATTCACGCATTGATTTCCATCCTATTTTGGACTGGAGTGATTTCCTGCGGGCGTTTACTGGCCTACTAGATCTATCCCAAATCTCCTACAGCCTAGGTCACCAATAGTGCAATCACTTGGGCGGGAGCCTGGATTTCCAAGAGTTTTTCGTCGTCGATTTCCTTCTGGAGCTCATACTCAAGCTCGAAGATCAAACCGGATACAAAAATTCTATCCATGCGTAGGTCTCTATCAAAATGGTCATACTTTCTGCCCCCAGTGAGTACAATTCCATAATTCCTAAAGACCCTGGAGATTTTTCTCAATTCGCCGTACTTGTTCATGTTGGTTTAGTTTTTTCCTTATTCTCTGGCCAGTCCCTTTCCAAAATTCCGGGAAACCGGACCTACCTTCACGACAACCAAAACAGAATGAACCCCTATTTGAGGTGAAAAAAGACGCGAAAAATCTATCAAAAACGAGAAAAGCATCTCCTTGTTAGAGATGCTTTTCCGGTCCATCTGTTTTTGCAATCCCAGCGGTTCAGTATCACGAATGCCATTTATTCAATAGGCTATTCACTCTTTAGGCTCTCCACCGGATTCATCATGGCAGCCTTCACTGATTGAAAACTAACGGTCAGCATTGCGATGCCCAGTGCAGCCAAGCCAGTCAGCAGGTAATACCACCAAGCGACTTCGATCTGAAAAGCGAAATTGGCAAGCCAGCTCTTGGATAGGTAAAATCCGATAGGAACGGAGATCGCGATTGCCAGCAGGACAGTTTTTCCGATGTCTTTGGACAGCAGACTGACGATACTCCAGTCACTCGCTCCCAGCGTCTTTCGGATACCGATCTCCTTGGTTTTCAATTCGGTCATAAACGCGGTCAGCCCATACAGTCCCAAACAGGCGATGAAGAGAGCCAAAAACGCAAAGGAAATGATGATCTTGGCCGTACGCTCTTCGCGCTCATAGTTTCTTTGGAAATCCTGGTCGAGGAAAGAATAGGTAAAAGGTTCGGAGATTTCCGCGGCTTTCCATACATTCTCGGCAGTGGCCAAAACTTCGTTTGTGGCCCGGGGGGAAAACTTGGCGATCAGATAGCCCCCTCCTACGCCATTTCGGAAACCATAAGGCTCTATCTCCTTGTGTAAACTCTCGAAGTGAAAATCCCCCACTACGCCATAAATTTCCAAGGTGATCTTTTCCCCACGCCAATCATAATGGATATTTTTCCCCACGGCGTCGTCAACCTCAAATCCCAGCGCGCGAACCGCTGATTCATTTAAGATGATCAGGGGACGGTCTGTGGTCAAAGCCTCCGTAAAGCTATTTCCAGCCAACAGCTCAAAACCCAGTGTTTCGATAAAATCATTTCCGACATACGAATGTCGGATGTGAACGACTTCTTCACTGCTTTTGCCATCGGTATAGTACAACATATCCTCCAAAGACTCCACGCCAGGATAAGTTGAAGCCATGGTCACGGACTTGAACTGGGATCCCTGCATGAGGCTATTTTTCATCGCATCAAAACTTTCAATCGCCTTCTCGCTCCTCAAGGGAACAACGATCTGCTGGTCTTTATCAAAGCCCAAGTCTCTGGTTTGCACAAAATTCATCTGGCTTTTGATCACAAAAACCATCAGGATCAGACAGGCAGAAATACAAAACTGAACGACCACTAGAACCTCGCGAAGCGAAACACCGGAAATCCGTCCTACAAACCTGCCCTTCAATACCGATATCGGCTTGAAGTTGGATAGAAAAAATGCAGGGTAAATCCCTGCCAACATTCCCGCCGCGAAGCATAGCATCAAAGCCCCGACCCAAGGCACCCATGAGATGTGCCCGGTGATATTCCTGCCGATGAGCTCTCCAAAGTAAGGCAACACGAAACTCACCAAAGCAGCCGCAACTATAAATCCCACTAGCGCTACCATCACCGACTCAACCAGAAACTGTCTCATCAACGCAGGTCGATTGGCTCCCAGAAGCTTACGGATGCCGACCTCCCTAGCCCTTCGTTCTGAACGAGCAGTGGTGAGATTCATGAAATTGATACAAGCAATTAAAAGGATGAAAAGCGCAATCGTTCCAAAAATGTAGAGATTGCTCAGGTTCCCCATTCTGCCGAGTTCATAGTCTCCATGAGATTTGAGATAGATGTCCTGAAAAGGTTGAAAAACCACCTCTTTCTGAACCCCCATAGCTTTCATATCCTCGGCTGCCTTTTCAATAAAATATTGATTGACTTTCTGCTCAAATAGCTCATGGTCCACCCCGTCCTTCAACTTCACATAGGTGTAAAAGATATTGTTGGAAGCCCAGTTGGTCCAGTTCTGTATTATTTTGCCAAAATCCTGGTTTTCCATAGATAGGAAAAAGTTTGCGTCAATGTGCGAATTGGCAAGCTGAGGATCAAACACTCCAGTAACTATGTAATCAAAATCCCCTATGGGACTTCCAACTGTGAGGACTTTGTTAAGCGGATCTTCTGCACCAAAAAACTTCCCAGCCAGTTCGGCCGAAATCACAATTCCCGATGGAGTCCTCAATGCACGATCGGGATCCCCTTTGAGCATTGGAAATGCCACAACATCAAAAAAAGTGGTGTCCGCGTAATAGCCTCTAAATTCATAAAACTGCTTCTCTTCTGATCCAGACTCGTAGCGGAGCAACATTTGATCCAATTCGGGAAATTTCATCAGCCGGGCACTAGCCTCTACTTCTTCAAAATCCTGTTTGATCGCCATGGATACGGGAGCGGGAGTTCCGACCCAAGTTATGTCTGGCATTTTCGTCGCAATCCTCACGATGCGGTTTCCGTCCGGAGTAGCCTGGTCCACTTGAAGCTCGTCGTAGATATACAGTCCGATCAGCATGCAGGCCGCAAGCGCTACGGCCATTCCCGAGACGTTGATCAGGGTAAGAGACTTATACTTCAGGAGGTTTCTGAAGGATATTTTAAAGAAGTTGATCCACATTTTAGGGGTAATTAGTGGTTTTTACGACGGTTGGCTTGTTCGATTTTAGGACCAAGCCAAGCTTTTACTGGCTACCCACTAAATCCCATTTTTCATGCCACGCAAATCCGCCAAAAACAGCCCGTTTTGGGGATTTTAGGCAAAATAATATAAATCGGACGGACATTATTGTCCGCTGGTGGGCAAAGCGGCAGAAGAACAAATATTACATAATCATCTGTATTCACCTGAAAGTCCTTGCCAACTTTCTATTTGAGATAACTCCATTGGGCACTAATACGGATCACCTTAAATGCGGGTCAAAAGTTAAATCATCTTATCGGCTAAGTAAGAAACAAGACCTTCGAACTAATTTTGTCCCGGAAAATCAAAAATCGGCATTTCCGCTAAACTCAACTCAGGACCCCATGAAGCCAGGCCTTTTCTTCCTAACGGCGATCCTTGCCTTTTGTGGAGCATGTGTGCAGGAGGATGATTTCTTGGTAGATTATGACTCGAAAACACTTTTTGCTGCCCCGAGCGAAAGAGAACTGGAAGTAATTAAGGCAGATTGGCAATCCCGACAACTCACACCAACCGACTATGAAGAGGAGGAAGCGGTCGAGCTTTCGGACGGAAAAACGCTCCTCAAAATCATCTCTTACCGAATCGACGGCCTTCGTGAGTATGCTGCTTTAATCCTTCCAAAGGCTGGCGACAATCTTCCTGTCAGGGTTTATGTTGGAGGATTTGGTTTGGGCATTACCGAAAATTCCGTTGCTATAGCAGCTGTTCCGGCCTCCGATTTTCAAGGGGTTTTGGCAATTCCCGCACTTCGTGGACAATCCTTGAGGGTGACTTTAGATGGTAAAACCTATGTCACGCCAGTTTCTGATGGAGTCCATTGCGACGCTTTTGACGGAGCCGCGGATGACGTCATCGGACTTCTAAACCTACTAGAAAACTCTGAAGATCGCGTCAATATCAACAGAACGGCGGTGCGAGGAGGTAGTCGGGGTGCTACGGTTTCCTTGCTGGTGGCTGAACGAGACAAGCGTGTGAAGATGGCTTTTGCTGTTGCCGGCCCAGTAGATCTTCTAAACTTAACTGCCAAACACAAAAACGATCCTACTTACCAATGCCAGTTTTTGAATGAACTAGTCAATGGAACAAGCACCATCGCTGAAACCAGACGCAAAATTATCGCCAGCTCTCCTTTTTACTTTGCCGATGAATTGCCCCAAACCCAAATGCATTTGGCGGAAAATGACCGCATAGTGCCCGTTTCAGAAGGGCAATTGCTGAAGGAAGAGATGCAACGGCTGGGTAAACAGGATTCGTTCGAGCTTTTCATCTACGAAAAAAGAGACCACAGCAACGTAGCTTCCGGCAACACCCTGCTTAATGAACGAATCGACAGCCTTTTGTCAAAGCTTTAGGAGATAGTCCAGCCAGTAAAAATCGATTCTCTTGGTCAAATTCCTAATAAACTAGCCTACTCACTCTTGAGCGTCTTAGCGGGGTTGACCAGGGCAGCTTTAATAGCCTGCGAACTTACGGTAAGAAATGCGATCAAGATGGCTATCAATGCTGTTCCCGCAAAGACCTTCCATCCTATCTCGATTCGATAGTCAAATCCAGCGAGCCATTCTCCCATTGCATACCAGCTAACCGGCACCGCGATCAGCATCGCAATCAGCACCAGCTTGGTAAACTCTCCCGACAGCATCATTACCAAACCCTGAACTGATGCTCCCAGCACTTTCCTCACCGAGATTTCCTTGCTTCTTTGCTCCGCAATGTAAGCCGCCAAACCAAGCAGTCCCAGACAGGAAATCAGGATCGCCAAGACTGAAAAGACTGCGGTCAGTCTTCCAGTTTGCTGCTGATTGGCAAACTTGAGCGCGTGAACCTCGTCCGCAAACTGGTACTCAAAAGGTGACCCGGGATTAAACTTTGCAAATATCTTTTCCAACTGAGCCATGGTCCCGCTCATATCCGTGCCTGAAAGACGGATATGGATGAAATTCTGCTGGATTTTTGGACCAAAGATCATGATCCCTTCCGCCTTCTCGAAGGGAGAGTCGATAATAAAATCCTTTACAACCCCAACTACTCGATACTCCCGATCGTCATCCTTCACCACTTCTCCCAAGGGATCCTGAAAGCCCATAAAATTCCTCGCTGTCTCATTGATCAGTACGGCCGAGCTATCGGCTGGGTAGGTATATACGTCGATATCCCTACCGGCAATCAACTCCAGTCCAGCCGTCTTTACCACATGGGCATCCGCTCCCATCCGATTTACCTTGGGTTTGAATGCCTCGTCTTTGCCTTGCCAATTGATCAGATTGGTATCACTGTACTCTTCAGTGAAAGGAGAAAATGTACTTGATATGGAAAGGACCCCTGGCAGCGCCTCCACCTCAGAGCGAAGGGAGGAAAAGTTCTCCTTGAGTGGCCCTGTCATTGGGTGGAAAATCAGGTTTTCAGGCTGGAGGCCTATGTCTCGGTTTTGTACAAAATCCATCTGCTGACGAATAATCCAAGTGCTGGCAATCAAGACCGCAACTATCGCAAACTGAAATACAACAAGCGCTTCCCTTGGTTTAAACCAGCTCCGGGCAACGTTCACGCGGACCTTCAACACCTGAACAGGTCTAAATGAACTCAGTAAAAAGGCTGGGTACAAACCCGCCAAAACCCCAGTCAACAAGACATACCCCAAGGAAAAAAACCAGAAATAATTTTGGTCAAAAGGCAAAATTAGCTCTTTTCCTATCAAGGCATTGAAGCTGGGAAAAGTCATCGAAATCAGCAGTAACGCCAATCCATAGGCAGCTAGCGAGATCAATGTCGACTCAGCTAAAAACTGTCCGATCAGCATACTGCGGTTCGCTCCGGAAACCTTTCGAATGCCAACCTCTTTGGCTCTCTTTTCACTTTGAGCGGTTGAAAGATTGACAAAGTTGATACAGGCGATCAGCAAAATCACAATACCTACCAAGCCAAACATGCGAATCAAATCTATCCTTCCTCCTACCGATTTTCCATTTTCAAACTTGCTTCTCAAGTGCAGATCGGACATTGGAAAAAGGAAATCGCTGGTATTTTTGATGTCCGCGTTTCGCAGGGAAAAATCTTTGTGTTTCTCATTGAAAGTCCCCAGATCCACTCCGGGGGCAAGCATCGCAAAAGTCCGGCAGTTATTGTTTCCCCAGTAATCACCTACCCAGCCCATTGCTTCGAGCTTTTTATAGGGCAAAAATGCCGTAAAACGGAAGGCAGTGGTCTCAGGCAGGTCTTCGATCACCGCCCTAACTTCAAAGTCCAGTTCGGCCTCCACCTTGACAGACTTGCCGATCGCCGATACCTCTCCAAACAGTTTCTTAGCCACCGACTCGGTGAGGACAATGTTGTCCGGTGAGTCAAGGGCATCTATCGCGTTTCCTTCCAGCACTTTAAAGCTAAACATCTCAAAGAAGCCTGGATCCACAAAAGAGGTCTGCTCATAGAAGCTCAAATCTCCTACGGAAAGCACCATTGGATCCCATTCCGTCACGTGCGTCACCGCCTCCACTTCGGGATATTGCTCCCTCAGAGCTTCGGCGTAGGGTGTGGGAGTATAATCCCAGCTCGTCACCTCACCCTGATTTACATTGGTGCGCCATACGGCGTAAATCCGGTCGGATTTTTCATAAGTACTGTCTACCGAAAGCTCAAACTGGATCCAGACGACGATCAATACAGAAGCAGCCATTCCGACCGCAAGTCCTCCGATGTTGATCATTGCGAAGCCCTTTTTTCTAAGGATATTTCTCCAGGCGATTTTCAGGTAGTTTTTCCACATGATATTGAAAGATTGGAAAATTGGAAGATTTGAAAATTTTGGGATAGTGGTGGTAAGCTGTCAGGTGGAAAAGTTGCAAGGTTTAGGGCCACAAAGGCCAAACCTCAGACTCCAACATCAACAATGCTTGGACCTCTTCAATCGAAAATCCCAAATCATAAATTCTTATGTCTAGTGTCTTGCGTCTAGTTACTCGATACTTGGTATTAGCTAATTTACTCACCTTTCAGACTCTTCACGGGATTGGCCAGGGCTGCCTTCATGGTATTGGCTGTAACTACGGCTAAGGCCAAGAATAAAACCAGCCCGCCTACTCCGATAAATAGCCAAAAATTCATGGTAACATGATAGGTATAGGTTTCCAGCCATTCCCCCATTTTCCAATAGGCCAAAGGCGTCGCAATGCAAAAGGCGATGAGAACTAGTTTGAGGAAATCTGAAGAAATCAGCAACAACACTTGGGGGACAGATGCTCCCAGTACTTTCCGGATGCCGATTTCTCGGAATCTCTTTTCGATAGTATAAGAAGCCAACCCCGCCAAACCAATGCAGCAAACAAATATGGTAAGTGCGGCGAAAATATTGGTAAGTTTACTGACGAGCTCCTCGGACACGAACTTTCTCCCAAACTCCTGATCCACAAATTGGTATTCAAAAGGAACCGAAGGATTATAGGTTTTGAACACTTCCTCCATCGCAAGCAGACCATCCTGAACAGTTATTCCGTCCTTAAATCGAACGCTGATGGAATAGGTGATTTCTGGGGAAAAGAATATCATCATAGGCTCAACAGGCTTAAATGGAGAATCCATCACCACATTCTCCGTTACGCCAATGACATTGTAAGTCTCTCCGTTATACCTCATTGGGGTACCGACTGGCTCTTTCAAACCCATCGCCTCAACCGCGGCACGATTTAGAATTAATGAAGTAGAATCTGAAGGCATCCCGGTGAAATCGTTTCCCTGAATCATCTTCACGCCCATAGTTTCCGAAAAACCCACATCGGTGTAAAGTCCCGCCATCAGCAAATTCATGTCTGTTGGCTTTCCTTCCCAGCTCGGAGCCGGACTTCTCCACCAAACGCTTGTAATTGGGGAAAATGTCCTCGTCACTCCTTGAATCTTCCCAGATTTGAGTAGCTCATCCTTGATCACCGAGAAGTTTTTCTGGATATCATCTGAGCTTGATACCATGACGAGATTGTTGGGGTTGTAGCCCATATCACGGTTTTTGATGTACTGGATCTGTTGATAGACGATCAGGGTGCCGGATATTAGTAGTATCGAGGCGACAAATTGGCCTACCACGAGGATATTTCTTGGTAAAACAGCCTTTTCTCCGGCCAGAAAAGTCCCCTTCAGAACCTTCACCGGACTGAAAGAGGAAAGGTATAAAGCTGGATAGCTTCCAGCCACCATCCCTGTGAATACCACGATGACTCCGGAAATAATCCAGAAGATTGGTGAGCTCAAATCAAGAGTCAGTTTTTTACCTACCAATTCATTGAAATAGGGCATTAACAAAAGAACTACCAGGAGGGAAAGAAAAAATGCAGATAGGGTCAATAACATGGACTCAAAAAAGAACTGAAGCATCAGCTGCTTTTTGTCTGAACCCAAGGTCTTTCGGATGCCGACTTCCTTCGCTCTACGCTCTGACCTAGCGGTGGACAGATTCATGAAATTGACGCAGGCGACTAGTAACATGATCACTGCGATGATCGAAAACATCTTCACATATTGGATCATGCCTCCGGTATTTACGCCTTCCTTAAACTCCGCATAGAGTCTCCACTTACTCATCGGAAATGCGAAGTACTCACTGATGCCTTTGTCATTCGGACTATTTCGGATCTTAAGTGCGGTGATTTTCTCAGAAAGTTCCTTCTCGTCTGTCCCTGGCAGAACTTTTAAGAAGACATTCCAAGACGAATTGGTCCAGTTGGTCAGCGAACGCAGCAAGCCTTCATCTGAATAGTTGAAAGCGTGGATGTAGTCAAACTGGAAGGTAGAGTTGGATGGGATATCCTTCAGAATCCCCGTCACAGTCAATTCGGTATCATTATCCAGTTTGACTGTTTTGTGCATCGGTTCTTCCGTACCAAAAAGCGACTTTGCTGTAGATTCAGTTAAGACAATGGAACTTGCATCGGGCAGGGCAGTTGCTTCATTTCCCTCCAGAAATTCCCAAGAGAGGACTTTGAAAAAATTATCACTGGCTGTAATCCCAATTTTTCTCGCCTTCGTATCTCCATTACCAAGAATATGGGACTCAGAAAAAGTGGCAGTTACCGCCTCCTCGACCTCGGGAAGTTCCGATTCGATGGCGTTTGCCAACGGAAGAACCATATTTTGATCAGTAAAGATCTCCTCGTTGTAATTGCGATTCGCCATTACTTGATAGATATTCTCGTAGTTCTGGTGAAACTTATTGAAAGTCAACTCATCATGGACCCAAAGGAGAATAAACAAGGTACTTGCGCAACCAATCGTAAGCCCGAGGATATTGGTGATTGAAAATCCCTTGTTTCTAAGCAGGTTTCGAAAGGCGATTTTCAGGTAATTTCTAAACATAGGACAGAAGGATTGAAATTCAGTTTATTAGGTATCAGTTAGGGCTATTCACTCCGAAGGCTCTTCACTGGATTCATCAGTGCGGCTTTGATGGATTGAAAACTGATCGTGACCAAGGCCACAACAACAGCCAAAATCCCCGCTATCGCGAAAGTCCACCAGTGTACCGGGACCTTGTAGGCAAAGCCCTCCAGCCATTTGTTCATCGCATACCAAGACACCGGCGTTGCAATTACGATGGCAACCAAAACCAGCTTGACAAAATCTTTGGAAAGCAATCCAACGATGCTGGACACATTTGCGCCCAATACTTTTCGCACTCCAATTTCCTTGGTGCGCTGCTCTGCGGTATAGGTAGCCAAGCCCAACAAGCCAAGACAGGCTATCAAAATTGCCAGTACAGAGAACGTCGTAAATATTCTGCGAAACCTGAAATCACTCTGGTATTGATTGTTGAAATCCTCGTCCAGAAAGCTGTACAGAAATGGCCTGTGCGGAGCCAGTTTTTCCCAAATCTGCTCTACTTGAGCAATCGTAGCTGGAAGGTCCTCAGAGCTTACCTTCAGCGACAAATACCTACTTGCATAAGCCTCAAAAGGCAAAGTCAAAGGCTCAATCGTGCGGTGTAGTGAGATGTAGTTGAAGTCTTTCACCACTCCAATGACAGTCCCCGCCCTGCCCCATTGGTCAAACTTCTTCCCGACAATATCCGCAGGGTTGGCGTATCCGTATTGTCTTGCCGCTGCTTCGTTGAGCACCATAGCAGAACTGGAATCTGAAGGGTAGTCACGGGAATACGAGCGGCCAGCCACCAATTCCAGGCCATAGTGATTTACAAAATCAATCCCGACTTGAAAAACAGGCTGAGCTTGACCAAACATCTCTCCATCCGCATTTTCAATCGTGGTGTAGGCATTTGGGAAATAGCTCCCCGGGACGCTTCGAGAGAAGGCGGCCGAATTCACGGACGGCAAAGCCTCCAGCTCACTTTTCAAAGCGGAAGACATAAAGTTGACCTGCTCGTCGTAGTTATAGTCCAATACCAGCATCTGCTCCTTGTCAAAGCCCATGTCTTTGTCCAGTAAATGCCCCATCTGGGTGTAGACGATCATTGTGCCAGCGATCAGCGCAATCGATAAGCTAAATTGGAATATGACTAGGCCTTTTCTCAAAAGCGCGCCTTTTGGGTTTGCCTTGGAAAGACCTTTTAAGATAGAAACCGGTTGAAAACTGGAAAGGACGAAAGCCGGATAAGAGCCTGCCAAAAGGCCGACAATCAAGATGATTCCCACAAAATATGGTATTGTCTGCCAGTTGATGACTTGATTGATCACGAACTCTTTTCCCGTCAAGTCATTCATCAAAGGCAAGGCCACCGACACGAAAACCACAGCTACCATCGCAGCCAGAATGACGATGATCAGTGACTCCCCGAGAAACTGATAGATCAAACTCTCCCGATCCGCACCAATCGACTTCCTAATCCCCACTTCCTTGGCTCGCTCCATGGATCGCGCCGTGGACAGGTTCATAAAGTTGATCATGGCGATGGCTAGGATAAAGACTCCAATCATCGAGAAGACATAGATATTGGTCAATGAACCTGTCTCTCCGGGGAGACGCTGAGCAGTGGTGCGAAGGTAAACGTCCTTCAACGCCTCTACTTTGATGGCATATTTGTCATCTCCTCCTCCCCTTCTTCTTTGAATAAAGTCTGGGAGTTTGGCTTCGAAAGCCACAGGATCAAAGCCCTCGTTGACCAAGAAGTAGGTGTAAAAATCCACATATCCCCAAGCGTCAAAGACGTCTGGGCGACTCTGCTTAAACGTACTCAGGGAAAGCAGGGCATTGAAAGTAAAATGCGAATTGGAAGGCACATCGGCCATCACCCCTGTGACGGTGTAATCGCCCGCATCGGCCCTCCCGGCAGATTCGCTGCCCTTCAGTGTTTTGCCCAATGGATCTTCGTCTCCAAAGTACTTCTTCGCCGTACTTTCCGTCAAGACGATGCTGAAGGGTGCGACCAAAGCAGTTTTGGCATTTCCTCGTATTAGTTTCCAAGAAAACACATCAAACACAGTCGAATCCATGTAAAACACTCCGTCTTCCTGCAGGGTAGTTTCCCCATAACTCAGCAACAAATCCGATCTACCTGAAAACTGGACGATTTTCTCCACCTCTGGAAAATCTTCTTTTAATGCAGGCCCGACCGGGGCATTGTGCCAAACCCAATAAGGAGCTTCCTCAGCTCCCTCGGTCAATCCCTCTGGGGACCTCGAACCGTGGATTAGACGATAGATTCGGTCGCCTTTTTCATGGTAGTTATCATAGGAGAGCTCGTCCTGCACAAACAAAAAAATCAAAACGCAACAGGCCATGCCTATGCCCAATCCCAGGATATTGATGAGAGAGTAAACCTTCTTTTTCAGAAGGTTACGGTAGGCTATTTTAAAGTAGTTCTTCCACATGGCGATATTGAAATAGTGTAAAATTGGAAAATTGAAATAGTAAGCACGCAGGTCGTGAAGCAGGAGGCTTCAAGTCTCTACTTCCTCTCTTACCGACTCTTGATACTTGGCACTTGATACTTTCTACTCGTTCTTCAGCGTTTCTACGGGATTTCTGATCGCTGCTTTGAAGGCCTCAAAGCCGACTGTAAGCATCGCGATGCCTATCCCAAATACTCCAGCTACGGCGAAAAACCACCACTCGATTCTGATCTGATAGGCAAATTCCTTTAGCCAAACCGTGCCGCCATAGTAGGAAATCGGAACTGCTATCAGGACTGCCAACAGAATCAATTTCACAAAGTCTGTAGACAGCAAAGTCACAATGCTTCCCACAGAAGCTCCCATTACCTTTCGCACGCCGACCTCTTTTACCCTGCTTTCCGCATTGAAGGCGGCCAAGCCAAACAGGCCGATGCAGGATACGAAGATGGAAAGCATGGCACCGACAGTAATCATCTGCCTCCAGCGCGCTTCCCTTTCGTAGCGTTTCAGGTTGTTTTCCTCTTCGAAACTGTAATCAAATGGCATAAAGGGCACATGCTTTCGGAATACCGTCTCAATCTTTTTGACGGCATCGGCAGTACTGCCTTTATGTAGTTTGATAAACAGGGTCTGGAGTCCATACTTAGGATCCTGGGTCAATACCAATGGGGCGATTTTCTCTTTCAGCGAAGCGAAATGGTAGTCTTTTACGACGCCAATCACTTTCATTTTCTTGTTTTTCCACTCAAAGTCGACCTCCTTCCCCACTCCTTCCGTCCAGCCAACTTCCTTGAGAAAAGCCTCATTGACGAGGATGGATTCTTCCGGATCAGTCGCAAATTCCGAAGAGAAGTTTCGGCCTTCCACCAGCTGGATTTCCAACGTATTCAAGAAATTGTCATCTACTCCGATGTACCCGAATTCAATTGTTTCATCGTTTACTTTAGCGATAGTTCCGTTGTAATTCCCATTGTATCCTGCGACAGCCGCTATCTCTGACATGCTAGCAAGTTCCTGTTTGATGGCTTCCATTCCCGCACGGTTTCCCCGCATGCCATTCAATTTCATCAGCCGCTCGTCATCGTATCCCAAATTCAGCGTAGTCAGGAAGTTGAACTGTGAAAAAATAAGTATCGTGCCGACGACCAAACAGATCGAAAGGGTAAACTGAAACACTACCAAGCCTTTGGTCAGGAAGTTTCGCTGAACGAGCTTATCGCGCTTGTAGAGACTTTTGGTGGGGCTAAAGCCCGAAATAACCAATGCCGGATAAAATCCCGCCACCAGACCTGTCAATGCAAAAAGTCCGGCAAATACCAAAATCAGATTCGTGTCAAGCAGATAGGAAAGTGACAATTGTTTGTTTGCGAGCACATTGAAAGTCGGAAGCGTAAGCTGTGCTAACATGAAAGCCAGCAAAAAGGCGAAAAAAGTGAGTAAAAACGATTCTGTTAGAAACTGGACAATCAGCTGTTTTCTCTGCCCCCCGATGACTTTGCGAATCCCGATTTCCTTGGCCCTGTTCAACGATCTGGCAACTGCCAGATTAACAAAATTGATGCATGCAATGATCAGAATGAAAAGCCCGATACCTCCAAGGATGTATGAATAAACCGGATTGCTGGTTCGGGTGATTCCATTTCGGTCGTTATCCATCCCATTGTCCAAGTGGATGTCCATGAAGGGTTGAAGGCTGAAACTTACCTTCTCCTTAAAACCCGGTGAATTAGCGAGCTCTTTAGCTGCATTGATTTCAAAAATCTGATTCATTTTCGATCCAACTTGGGCCGGATCTGCACCCGGGTTCAAAAAGACAAACGTGTTCATGTAAAAGCCCAGCCATTCGTCATTGGTCCACCCCTTGGCCACCTGCCATTCAAAAGAAATCATACTATCAAACTGGATAGTAGAGTTTTGCGGGATGGATTTAACCACTCCAGAAACGGTAAATGGAACGAATTGATCATTCACTTTGAGCTCAACGACCTTGCCGATAACATCAGTGCTTCCAAAATAGCTTTGCGCTATTTCCTCGGTTAGCACGATCGAACCGATGTCCGAAAGGACTGTCTTCGGATCACCATGAAGCAATGGAAGGGAAAAAACCTCGAAAAAAATAGGGTCGGCAAAAAGCACGTTCGCACTCAGAAAGTCTTCTCCTTTTTTGACTACGAAAGGTTGGTTTTGGGTTCGGATGACATCCCTGATCTCGGGAATTCCTTCTTTAAATGATGGCCCGTGGATGGAATTGGTACTCGCGATGACTTTCTCATCCTCGGATGAAGTCATGGTCACCTTGATACGATACAGCTCATTTCCGTTTTGCTGAAAGCGGTCAAAGGTTGTCTCATCCTTGACGTATAGGAGGATCAAAATACAGCAGGTCAGTCCCAAGGCCAGCCCACCAATATTGATCAGAGAAAAAACCTTACTTCTGATTATGTTTCTCCAGCCGATTACTAGATAGTTTTTCCACATGCCATTAAAATCAAAAGGAATTTATTCGGAGAAATTATTCTAGGATAAAATCAATTAAACTCAAGGTTGATGCTACCACCGGAGCTTTGCATCTTCAAAGGAATTCCACCCCCGTTGAGTTTACCGGAAATACGATCTTTCTTGATTTCTCCACTAAAATTGGACAGCGCCGAATTCACTCTGGATCCGCTTATTTCAAGGTCAAGTCCCAGTCCTTTGGGAATCACTGCGCTGATGCTACCTCCACTGGTGCTGAAATTCATCTCTTCATTTACTTCAGACAAGATGGCCCGAATCGACCCTCCGCTGCTTTGAGCATCGACACTGCCTTTGATATTCTCCAAAGTCATACCTCCACCCGAAGTATGCGCTTCCAAATCACCCTGCAGGCCATAGATTTTGACCGAGCCACCACTGGTTCGCACATCCACATTTCCCTGAAACCCATTGAGATTAAAGCTACCTCCTGAAGACTGGGTGTTTACCAAACCTTCGCTGTCCTGAATCCGGATGGATCCACCGCTGGTTTGTATAGTTTGGGTACCTGCGATTCTTTCCAAGGAAACAGAGCCGCCGCTGGTTTGAATATCTGTATTTAGATTCATGGGAGAGGAAATCTCAAACGACACCTGAGGTCGATTTTTCCAGTTCATAGAACCCGGAGATTTCTGTTTGGCGATGAGCATCACGGTCTCGCCAGTCTGAGTAACTTCTACTTTAAAATCTTCCAGAAAGTCTTGGGCTTCTTTGGAAGTTTCGGTTAGATAAACCCCGTCTTTTTTAAGAAAAATCTGAACCTTCAGCGCATCTCCTGCCCCACCTTTGATTGAAACTGAAGCTCCCGAAAGCTCAGACTTCACGGTGGTTTGGCCACTTACCTTGAATTCTTTGGTCTGATACGGAGTTTTGTTTTCTTGGCCATAGGCATTTGTCAAGCCTGCTTGAAAAAAAGCCAAAGCAATGAGGAATAAGGAATGGAATTTCATAGTCGAGTCGATTTCCATCCCTTATTCCAGTATAGTGCCATGAAATAAAACCCTAATACACTCGTATTTAGAGCTTTTCATTCAGCAACACCTTCGAGCTACGGACATTTTCGTCCGCTCGCGGTCAAAGTATAGTACTCTTCCTACTCCCTTTTCAGCAGTTTAGTCATTTTTTAGGCTCTCAATAGGATTGACCATGGCCGCTCGATAGGCTTGGGAAAATATAATCCCCAAGCTGATCAGCATCAGTGATCCTACTCCGATGCTGATAGGAATGACTCCGATACTGACACGGGATGCAAAGAATTCCAACCAGAGATTATTGATAAAATAGGCAGCCGGAACAGCAACCAAAATGGCCACTCCAAGCAATCTCAAAAATCCCCTCGAAAGCAAGTAAATAATCTGGGGAACGCTGGACCCCAAAGTCTTGCGAATCCCAATCTCCTTTACTCGAGTCTGTGCAGTATAGGTGGCCATACCCAACAAACCCAAACAGGAAACAAAAATTGCCAGAAAGGAAATAAGACCGATCACCGCAAACACATCGCCAAGCACCTCATGGATAAACAATAGCTCCTGATCCAAGTATTTGTAGGAAAACTTGGACATAGGATTTACCTCTTTCCAGGCAGCTTCGAGAGAGGCAATGGTCTCTGCGGAATTTGAACCATTTACTTTCACCAAAGCAAAACCAAACGTTGATTTTCGATTCAATAAAACCAGACTACTAATCGCTTGATCAGGAGAGAGAAAATGAAAATCCTTCACCACCCCAGACACCTGAACATTCCTAAACTCTTCCCCATCCAAGACCACCAATGGTTTACCAATGGCATCTGCTGGTGTTCCAAGATTGAACTTGCTCACAGCGGTTTCATTGATCAACACCAAGTCCTCTCTGCCTTCAGCCGGGAAGTTGTTTCCTTCTACTAATTCCAGTCCCAATGCCCCAAGAGTCCCTGAATTGATATCGAAATAGTTGGTGGAAATACTATCCAGCGGGTTTTCAGGATTGACTACTTCGGTTCCGAAATTATACCCTGCTGCGGGAATCAAGGAGCTTGCCCCCACCTCGGAGACCATCGGATTGGATGCAATCGCTTGAGCAAATCGATCGTAATTTTCGGTCTTGAGGAGCTTTACCGTCACTACATTTTCCTTGTCAAACCCAAAATTGAAATTTAGCAAATGCTTAGCCTGCGACTGGATCAAAACCACCGAAATAATAAAGATCAAGGATATCGTAAACTGCAGAACCATCAAGACATTCCGGATGCCCATGCTTTTGAAAAGCTTGACCCCGGAAAGCTTGTTGAACAGGTTGACAGGATTCAATTTGGCTACATAGGTAGCTGGGAGCAAGCCGGCTACGACTCCAACCATCAGACTGAAGCCCAGAAAAAGCAGCATAGCAGGTAAACTTTGCCGGAAAGAAATTTTCAGATATTGATTGAAAGTCAGCTGATCAAATCCACTCTGCAAAATCTGCAAGAGACCAAAGGCTATCACCAAGGAACAAAGTGAGATCACAACCGCTTCGGTGATAAACTGTGCAAAAATCTGCTTCCTATCTGCACCGGAGACTTTTCGGATTCCTACCTCTTTCACCCGAGTCAAGGCACGAGCCACTGACATGTTCGTGTAATTCAGACAAGCCGAAAACATCACAATCAAACACAGGACGGCCAAAATCATCAATACCACTTTCGGCATCGATACGTGAGTGGTATTGCCGATCATTTCCATGGGGGTAATGTCACCCAAAGCCATCGCCTTGAAGGAATGCTTGTTTTCAAATTTCTGAGAATAAATACCTTCCGACACCTCATCCAAAGCCGCTTGCAGCTCAGCTTTCTCGCGTCCCTCCTGCAGGAGCACATAGGTATAATTAGACCAGACATTTTCCCAGTCATTTTCCGTGCTGGATCGTACCGCTCCTTCTGGCAGTGATTTCATGGTGCTCAGGGAGGCCAAAAGCTTAAAAGGAAGGTGGGTTTTCCCCGGATTGGGGTGTAGGACTCCCGTAATCGTAAAATAGCCAAAGTCCGTCTCGAAATTTCCCTCCTCAATGTCTACCGCGCGGATATCCTTGTCATGAAAAGCCACCGTCTTCCCAAGAGCAGACTCTCCATGAAAAAGAATCTCAGCCATCTCCGACGTGATCACCAAAGAAAATGGCTTCTCCAAAGCCGTTTTTTGATCTCCTTCCTTGAAAGAAAAATCAAGAATCTTAAAGAGATTTCCATCTGCGAAATACCCGCCTCCGGTCGCAAAGCGATCTTCATAAATCACATCGCCTCCGATTTCACTGTTCAGAGCGGCAGTCTCTTCGATAATCGGATAGTCTGACTTCAGCTTTTCTGCCAAAGGCAAAGCCGAACTGGCAACTTCACCATTGTTTTCCTGGTATCGAGTAGTGTGAATCCGATAGACTCTATCTCCTTTGGAATGATAGGAATCGAAACTATACTGATCCACCCCAATCATGATAATCAGTAAACAGACCGACATGCTGACGGCCAAACCCAAAATATTGATCAGGCTAAAAGACTTATTCCGGATCAAATTTCTCCAAGCGATTTTGATATAATTTCTAAGCATATCGATTAGATGAATAATCGAAGCAAGAGGTTACAAACAATTAACAACCAAACGCATATATTTTTCAAAAAAAGAAAGGCTCAGAATCTACTCTGAGCTTTTCATAGCCGCTGACTGTCAATTTCTTCGACTCTTATTCGCTTTTCAAACTATCCACTGGATTCATTAGGGCAGCTTTCAGACTTCTAGAGCAAATTGTCGCCAAGGCAATCATCAAAGTCACGATACCAGCAATTACAAACACCCACCATTCTACATCGACTCGGTAAGCAAAGCGCTGCAGCCATTTATCCATGGCGAAATAACCGATTGGAAAAGCCAATAGAAATGAAAGCGCGACAGGCTTCACAAAGTCCTTGGTCAATAGGCCAACGATTTGTCCCGAGGTCGATCCAAGAACTTTTCTCACGCCGATTTCTTTGAAGCGCTGCTCTGCGGTATAAGTCACCAAACCGAACAATCCAAGACAGGCGACGAAGATGGTGAGCACGGCAAGAATGCTCAGGAAAGAACCCATTCTAGATTCCTGAACATAGGTTTCGTTGTACAATTCATCCAAGAAGGAATAGGAGAACGGCTCTCCTGTCTCAAATCCACTCCAGGTTTTTTCCATCTCCGCTATCAATCCATTGATGTCGCCCGGCTGTGCTTTGACAATCAAGCTATAATAGGGATTGTAAACCATCATCAGCGGACTGATAGGTTCCCGAAGCGATCTCGCCACAAAGTCTTTCACCACCCCAATGACTTTCACAGGTACTCTTCCCCCTTGATTGTCGGTCATCATATCGAAGGTCTGACCAATCGGATCATCCTCGATTCCCATTTCTTTCGCCGCCGTTTCATTGATGATCATGTTGTTCGTTTCGTTGCCGAATTCCAGGGAGAAATTCCGTCCCTGAACCAGCTCCATTCCGAGGGTGGGGATGTATTCTTCATCGATCCCAAAACGCATCAGCCGGATGGAATTCGCCGGAGAGTCCTTTAGATACAAGGTTTGAACACTTGTATCGGTTGGACCTGCGGGAATATAAGCCGAGGTGGACACACTCACCACGCGCGGGTCACTTTTGATTTTCTCCTTGAATACATCCAAATGTTCACCCACTCGACCAGCATCCCTCAACACGATTAATTGATCCCGCTTGTAGCCCAATTCCTTGTTTTGGATAAAATTCATCTGTTGGGCCACCACTATAGTCCCCACAATTAAGACCGAGGAAACCACAAATTGAAAAACTACCAATCCACTTCTGACACCTGATTTTTTTGGAGCCGATACTTTCTTTTTTAAAGAATCAATGGGCTTAAATCCCGATAGGAAAAATGCCGGATAACCTCCTGCCAAAAGTGTTACCAAGCCCAAAAGCACACCAAGAGAAATCAAATAGAAAGGAGAAAACAAACTTGAAACCTCAAGTGATTTGAAGGAAAACTCGTTGAAAAATGGAAGAGCCAAGACACAAAAAACCAAGCCGAGGGCCATTGCCACTACGATGGCAACCAAGGATTCCGCCAAAAACTGATAGATCAAATTCCGCTTGTCAGAGCCCATTACTTTTCTGACTCCGATTTCCTTCAGTCGTTGAGATGTTCCAGCGGTGGACAGGTTCATGAAATTGATGCAGGCGATCAGCAGCATAAACACCGCAATCACGCAATAGATAATCACGGTATTGAGATCGCCTCCCGACTCAAACTGTCCAGATCCTTTGAAAAGCGTACTGAGATGAATCTCGGTCACAGGTTGTAGATTGAGGTAGACGAAATTGCCTTTGGCAAAAAACTCTTCATAGCTCATCCCCATGCTTTCTTTCATCTGCCCATCCATGTACTTTTTGACAATAGCCGGAATGTTTCCTTGAACCTGCTCAGCCTTTACACCTTTTTCCAGCAGCACATAAGTTGAATAGTTTCCGGACATCCAGCTTGTATTTTCCGAGTCGGCATTGCCCAGAAGAGAGGCAAACATATCGAAGTGAAAATGGGAATTGGATGGGACGTTTTCGACCACACCAGTGACAGTATAGTCTCCCGCCAGGCTTTTGTGGCCATCGTTATAATAGCCGATGTCCTTTAGCTCAATGACTTGATTGATTGGGTCTCTTTCTCCGAAAAGGGCCTTCGCCTGATCTGCGGTGATCACAAGAGAGTTTGGCTTGGATAAAGCAGTTTTCGGATTGCCTTGAAGGAAATTTAGGGTAAAAAGGTCAAAGAAATTCGGATCGACAAAAGCCGTCTTCCCCTTCCTCATTTCCTGGTCAGCGACCTTGAGTTTGGTGTTGTAAAAGACATTTCCGATGCGGGTGGCATCTTCCACTCCGGCCACTTCGTCAGCAAAAGTCTTCGCCACCGGAGCCATTACACTGGCTTCGTTTAGCGATTCCTTTCCCAGACTGGCTTCCAGATTTACCCGAAAAAGTCTATCCGAATGTTCGCTGTAACGATCATAGCTCAGCTCATCAAACACATACAGGGAAATCACCAGGCAAGTGCCTATCCCGATAGCCAAGCCAAGAATATTGATTCCTGAAACCAGTCTGTTCTTTTTCAGATTTCTCCAGGCAATTTTCAAGTAGGTTTGAAACATTAGGTTAGGTAGTAGAAAGTTGCTAGTTCTTATTTCATTTTTTGTCGCATTCGACATTACTCACTTCGAAGGCTATTGACCGGATTGGCTTTGATGCTTTTGTAGGACTGGAAGAAAACAGTGCCCAGCGCCAGACCGAAACAAACCACTGCGGACACGGCAATGACCCAGTATTCGATACCTGTTTTGAATGCAAATTCCTCGAGCCATTGATCCATAAAATAAATCGCCGTCGGGATAGCAATCAAGGCCGACAATCCCAATAGTTTCAAGTAGGAAGAGGAAAGCATTAGGAAAATCTCTGGCATGCTTGCTCCAAAAACCTTTCGGATTCCAATCTCCTTGGTTCGCAAATGGGTAGTGTAGGAGGTCAGCCCAAACAAACCCAAACAAGCGATCAAAATGGAAATTACCGTCAGCACTTTCAGTAAATCGCCCATCTTCATATCCGCCCGATAAACCCGAGCAAAATCCTCATCCAAGAAGGTATAATTCATCGGGACTCGAGGCTCATAGGCCTTCCAGGCAGTTTCCAATTCAGCGATAGTCGATTCTATGGCTCCGCTATGAATTCTCACACTGATATAATCTCGCAAATAATATTCATGCATGTACTCCAGTACAAGAGGTTTGATCTCATGGCGAAAAGTCTCGAAGTTGAAGTTCTTGACCAAACCGACGACTTCAAGTGTCGCTTCGTCATTCGCTCCTTTGTTTTTGACAATCAACTGTCCGACTGGATTTTCCAAAATCCCCAACTGGCGCGCAGCTTCCTCATTGAGGATCACTTTGGCACTGTCCGCTCCAGCAACTGGAGAGAAGCTCCTTCCATCCAAAAGCTCAAATCGATAGGTATTCAGGTAATCCGCATCCGCCTCGTACCAGTTCATGCCCTGCTGGTTATTGGTAGTAGGTAAATCAAATGAGCGCATCTGAAACTGCTCGGCCATGGGAATTCCCGTGGAAAAGCTGGCTGACTGAACCTTGGTGCTTCCCACAAATCGGGATTTGAAGTCCTCACGTTGATGGTTTTGAATCTCCCCATCGTTGTGGATGATCACGAGCTGGTCCCGATCAAATCCCGGGTTGGAATTTTGGATAAAGCTGAGCTGGCGCTGTACAAGGAGCGTGCAAATAATCAAAGTCAGCGAGGTAGCAAACTGAAACACCACCAATCCATTTCTAAAAGTATGGGAGTTCTTTCCTACGCTCAACTGCTTTTTCAAAATCAGAATCGGACGGAAAGATGACAAATAGAATGCTGGATAAAAGCCAGAAAGCAAAGTCAATATCAGCAGTAAGGCTGGAACTGTCCCCAGAATCAGTGGATTTTTGATCAGGTTGAAGTCAATGTTTTTGCCGGAAATCTTATTGAAAGGCTCATTGCAAAGCTCAACCACCACTAGAGAAAGTAAGAGACTCAGCAAAACCAACAAAAATGCTTCGGTAAGAAACTGTGCTACCAGCTGAGATTTTCCTGAACCGAGCACTTTTCTCACCCCCACTTCCATGGATCGGAGCCCGGCTTTGGCCGTAGCCAAATTCATGAAATTGATGCAGGCAAGCAACAGGACAAAAACAGCCACCAGAGAGAAAATGTAGACATAACTTTGGTAGCTATTGGCTTCGAGTTCTCGGAGCAAATGGGAATTCAGATGGATATCCCGAATCGGCATCAGCTGCAAGTTGTAATCGGAACCTCCCTCTTCGGTGGTAAAGCTAGGTACAGCGTAATTCTTGACGATTTGGTCAAGTTTCTCCTTGACCGCAGATGCTTTTTCCTGAGGGAATTTTGCATAAGTGTATAAGATCGACCAAGACCAAGAATTCATCTGGAAAATCTCCTGATGCATGCCCGGCTCGTACACGAGCATGTCAAAATGCAAGTGGCTTTGACTTGGCAAATCCTCGATCACGGCTGCAATTTCTCTGGGAGTCGGATCATTACTTCCGATCAGAACAGCTTTTCCAATGACCTCCTGAGCGGGAACATCTCCAAAGTATTTTTTGGCCATGGATTCAGTTAGCGCGACCTGATTGGGACTGGAGAGCGCCACTTCCTTGCTTCCGGCTTTCAGGTTTAGGTCAAAAACTTGGAAGAAGTTAGGCTCTGCGTAGAAGACTTTGGACTCCCGAAAAACCTGATCCTGATTCGGTCCGGAAGCAGGCTGAATGGTAAAATCATTCCATTTGAGGAGTCGGGTGACAGCCTCTACCTCCGGGATATCCTCTTGCATTCTGGACCCCAAAGCCGGAGGGGCTGTAGCATATCCAGCCGAGCTGAAATTGCCCCAATGCGAACTAACTCGAAAAACAGATTCCGAACCTTGGAAGTGCCGATCATAACTAACCTCATCCTGGATGAAAAGCAGGATCATCAAGAATCCACTAATGCCCAAAGTCAATCCAAAGACATTCAGCAGCGTGTAGAGTCTGTTCTTTTTGAGCGTTCTCCAGGCGATTTTGAGGTAGTTTCTGAGCATGGTATTGGAAGTTAGGAGGTCGGGAAGTTAGGAACTCGGAAGATCAGGAGGTTTTAAGACGTTTCCTCCTTGCTTCCTACTTCCATACTTCTTGACAACTATTTATTATATCTTATATCTAGCGACTTGCTACTTTTTACTAGGCACATCGTACTCCAATTCACTCCCCCTTCAGCGTATTAGCGGGGTTGATGCTCGCAGATTTGATCGCATGATAGCTGACCGTCCCGATTGCCATCACGGCCGCAAGAACTCCAGCCAATGCAAAGCTTTGCCAGCCTATATCGATTTTGTATTCGTAGTCTTTTAGCCAATTATTCAGCAGGTAGTAAGCGATTGGGCTGGCCAAAACCAAAGATCCCAAGATCATGTAGATGAATTTTTGCGTCAGCATTCCATAAATCCCCTTAAACGAAGCTCCCAGGACTTTTCGAATGCTCATTTCTTTGCTTCGCTGCTCTACCATATAGGCCGAGAGCGCAAACAAACCCAGACAAGCCACCAAAATGGCAAGGAAGGCAAAGCTGGTAAAGATGATTTTGATCCTTCGCACATTGTCATACATCCGAGCGAAAGTATCATCCATGAAAGCGTATCTGAAGGCAAGGTTTGGAGCAAATTGATCCCATTTGCCTTCTATGATTGCCAGCAATGCAGGCATATCTGCGGTATTCGTTTTGACCGAAATGATGGTGTTACTTTTTCCCAAGAACATGGCAAGAGGCTCAACACGCTCTTTCATGTTGTCAAATCGGAAGTCTTTCACGACTCCGATGATCTCATTCAGTTGGCCAAACCGGGAGACTTTTTTGCCAATCGGATCTGTAATATTCAGCTCCTTGACCATCTTCTCATTCACGATGATCCCCTCGCGATCGGTGGCGATGGTCTTATCGAAGTTCCTTCCGGCAATCAGCTCGATGCCCAATGTCTCCAGATAGTCTTCATCGATCTGCCAAACCTGGCCGGAAACGGTTTGATCGATATTTTCTCGTCCTTCGTTGACAAAGGAGTTGCCGTTTCGTTTGGTGTTTTCCAAAGGCAGGTAGTCGCTGATCGTGACGGATTCGATCCCGTTGATTCGTTCAAGTTCGGCTTTGAATATCTCGTCTTTATCTCCCAGCATATTGGTGCCATAGAGCTGAATCACCTGATCCTTTTCAAATCCTACTTTGGAAGTGAGGATAAATGACAACTGCTCGTTGATCACGAGTGTGCCAATGATCAGGATGATCGAAACGGTGAATTGGAAGACCACCAAACTGGTTTGAAAACCGCCTGACCTGCTACCTAGGCGAAGTTTGCCTTTCAGCACATTGATCGGAGAAAAAGCCGATAGGTAAACCGAGGGATAAAATCCGGCAATTCCTCCCACCACCAAAGCGGAGAGTAAAAGGATGGGAACAAAAATCGGAGAGTCCCAAGGCAGGGCCAAGGCGATTCCGGTCATCTCCTGAAATACAGGCATAAAGACCTGCGCCAGCACAAGTCCGATCACAAACGCAATCGCGGTAATCAGCATTGACTCAGACAAAAACTGAAATACCAAATGCGTACGACTCGACCCCACTACTTTGCGCAAGCCGACTTCCTTGGCCCGATTGGCAGACTTGGCGGTAGACAGGTTCACGAAATTGATCGAGGCGAGCAGGAGGATGAAAAAAGCGACTGTGCCAAAGATCCAGACGATTTTGATGTCATTTCTAAATGGGGATTCAGTCTCAATGGCCGCTGAATACAGATGAATTTCCTCCAAGGGCTGCAGGTAAATCTTGGCGTTTTTCTCAATAGTCTCAGCCATAGCCAGCCCAGCAGCTGCCATTGCTGGCTTCAGGTATTTGGAGACTACAGTCGACCCGAGGGTCTGGCCAAATACCTCCACGCTCGTCCCAGGCCGGATAGATACGTAATTTTTATAGTTGCTTTGGATCCAGCGATCCTGCTCGCCTTTACCAAACTCAACCCCTGTCAAGGTCAAAAAATAGTCATAGTGCAGATGTGAGTTGGTCGGAAAATCTTCCATCACTCCAGTGATCTTACGGGGATCCTCCCGGTTGCCATTGAGGTAAATTACATGCCCGATGGGGTTTTGGTCTTTGAAAAATTTCTTGGAAACAGACTCCGAAATCACAATGGTTTTCGGTTCGGACAAGGCGGTTTGGCGATCGCCATAAACCATGGGAATATTGAAAATATCCAGTATTGCCTGGTCGGCATACGTAAAGCCTTCTTCATGATGCTGCATGGGCTCGTCATCGATCTGGATTTCATTGGAGCCTGCTCCGTAGAAAAGATCGTTGTCCATGATCCTGCCCGCCTGCTCTATTTCATCAAAATCAGCGTCTACCGTCCTTGCAAGATTTGCTGAAAAATGTGTCGTGTAATCAGTCGTCCCATCCATCTCCAAGCGGCCCACCACCCGGTAGATGTTTTCCGAGTTGGGGACATACTTGTCATAGCTGGTCTCGTGGAGGATATACACGGCGATTAGAATACAAGCGGCAATCCCGATACTCAGACCCGAGATATTGATCAGCGAAAAACCCTTTGACTTCAAGAGGTTTCTCCAGGCGATTTTTAGGTAGTTTTTGAGCATAGCGGTCTATGAGCTTGTCGAAGAGGAGGTTGGAGGTAGAGAGGAGCTTCTTCCCTGCTTCCGTCTTATTTTTCTTGATTCCAAAGTCTAGCATCTTGATACTAGATACTTGATACTTTAGTTAAACTCCAGATTGATACTGCCGCCCGAGCTCTGCATGGTGACAGGGATTCCTCCTCCGTTGATCTTGCCCAAGACTCGGTCTTTCTTGATTTCTCCGTCAAAATTGGAAAATGAGGAATTCACCCGTCCTCCGCTGAGATCCAGGTCTAGGCCCAAACCTTTGGGCACGATAGCAGTGATACTTCCTCCGCTGGATTTCATGGTCAGCTCCTTTTCCAAATCCGAAAGCTGAGCGCGGATCGATCCGCCACTTGTGTTCACATCTATCCTTCCGTTGATTTCCTCGAGGTTTACACTTCCTCCTGAAGAGCCTACCCTGATATCTCCAGTAAGTCCGTTTACTTTGATAGAACCGCCACTGGTCTGCACCTCCACATCACCCTCGAAGTTTTCCAGCCTGAATGAACCTCCTGAACTACGAGTATCCACCATGCCGCTACTGTTAAGCACTTGGATGCTTCCGCCACTGGTCGCAACCTCTTGCGTACCGTTCAGGCCATCTATGGCAATCGAACCCCCACTGGATTGAAATTTGGAGGACATCTCTTTCGGTGCTTTAATCTTGAAGGAAAGATTCAATTTGCTTCTGCCGCTGTTCATCTTTCTTTTCACGATCAGGGAAATGGTATTTCCACTTTGACTGATGTTGAGGTCGTAGTTTTCGAGTTCTTTCTCCACCGCAGGGTCTTCGGAAGAGATCTCACGTCCATTGAGTTTCACAAACATATCGACTACGACTTCCTTGCTGCTGCCGCCGGTCACCGAGACAGAGGAACCGGAAGTTTCCACCTCGAGCTGGCCAGGACCGCTGAGTGTAAACTGCTTGGTGAGATAGGGATCTGCTCTATACTCCGCGGCAGAAACCTGGAGCTGGGTTACCAAAAGTGACAAGCTCACAAGGACGAGGGATATTTTTACGCTTTTCATGATTAAACACGTTGTTGGAGAGTTGATGCAATCACTTGTTTCCACTATTGTGCCAGTAAAAAGCTAGATTCTGCACACTGAAAGGGGATTCTATTAGTATGTCGGAGACGCTCGCGAACAATTTTGTCCGCAAGCGGTCAGCGTTAACACAAGGTGAAGGCCAGCTTATTTCACTCATTGCGGATGCTTTCTACCGGATCTGCCAAAGCCGCCGTCCACGCTTGTGAGCTCACGGTCACCAAAGCAACGACTAGGGCGATCAAGCCAGCCAGCCCAAACATCCACCATTGCACGGTGATTTGGTAGGCAAAGTCATCCAACCAACGGTCCATGGCCCACCAGGCCAAGGGAATGGAAATCGCAAAGGCAACCAATACCAGTTTGACAAACTCGCCCGATAGTAGTCCTACGATGTCTCCCACAGAGGCTCCCAAAGCCTTCCGAACACCGATTTCCTTTCTTCTTTGTTCAGCGCTGAATGCCGCCAGCCCCAGAAGCCCAAGGCAGGAAATGAAAACCGTCATCTGTGTAAAAATCCGAATCACCCCTGACAGCAGTTGTTCTTTAGCATATTGCCGCTCCACTTCCTGGTCCATAAAAGCATAGTCAAATGGCGTTTCCGGCATCAGTCGGTCCCACGCCGACTCCAGCTTGGCTAAAATCTCCCCGTACGCATCGCTGTTGGTGGACAGGATTAGATGGTTTAGGCGGTCGGCATTTTCGGTGTATTGGATCATGAAGGGTCGGATCTGCTGGTGAAGGGAATTGTAGTGGAAATCCTTCATCACTCCGGCGACCTCCACATAGGTGGCTTCGTCCCCATACTTGCTGTACAGCTTGGTTCCCAATGCGCTTTCCGCGTCCAGTCCGAGTTCAGACATCAGCCTTTCGTTGATGAGCACCTTACCCTCGTCCCCATCCCGCAAATCCCGGCCGCTGAGTAAACTGATCCCATTTACCGGGACAAAATATGGATCGCTGACCATGAATTGAGCGTTTTTGGCGGAGTTCATATCTCCGCCTTCCAGATATACTCCGACATCGTTGAAGACAAACTGGCTGGGATAATTATTGGTCTTGCTCGCATGCTCCACCTCCGGCAGCTGCCTCACGGCATCGACAAAAGCATCCATTTGAGCCTTGGATTCGGTGGAATAGAAACTGAATATCAAACGTTGATCTTTGGAAAAGCCAAGATCCTTTGCGTTGAGGAAGTTCATCTGCTGTTGGATCACTGTGACTCCCGATATGAGGACGATAGAAAAAACAAATTGGGTCACCACCATCACTTGGCGAATCCGAGTGGCGGATATGCGATTGGAATAATCGCCTTTCATGATCTTCACCGTATTGAATGAGGTCAGGTAAAAGGCGGGATAAAGTCCTGCCAGCAAACCCGTAGCCAGTACGATCCCCGCTATGATGAGCCAGCTGCTGAAGTCAAGAAAAATGCTGTTGCTGATCGTGGCATCGGTGAGTCTATTCAGAAAAGGCAACAAGGTACCAAAAAGCACCACAGCCACTGCGGAGCTGATCAATACCAAAAGCAGGGATTCGGCCATAAATTGTGTGACCAAATTGGCCTTGCTTGCTCCTATGACCTTGCGCACGCCAACTTCTTTGCCGCGCTTCGTAGCCTTGGCCGTAGCCAAATTCATAAAGTTGATGCAGGCGACGACCTGAATCAGCACCGCAATGCAAAATAGGACATACAAGAAAGTGGGACTCACCACTTCGGCCATCTCCACATCGTAACCCGTGAAGGTGTGGATCGCATCTACCCGCTGTAAGATCAGATTCTTGGACATCCCCACACTTCGCAATTCCTCCTCCCCATATTTATTCAGAAAAGCGGGCAATTTGCTTTCCAAAGCAGTTGGATCTGTCCCAGACATAAGCTGGATATAGGTCGAGGTAAAATTGTTTCCCGCCCAAACATTGTTTTGAAGGACGTATTCTCCGAGACCATTGCTGTTCATGGAGATGAAAAGACTTGCTTCCAGATGCGATTTGCCGAGACTTCTGTCCACCACGCCAGTCACCTCATATTCGCTGATTCCGTTGTTGTTTTCGATCTTGATCGTTTGACCCCTCGCCTCGCCGGGAGGAAAAAGTTTGTCGGCAAGGCCTTTCTCCAAAACCACCGTAAAGGGCTTTTTGAGTGCCTCTTGGGGATTTCCCTCTATAAAGTGATAGTCAAAAAGCGAGAAATAGGAAGAGTCTGCCAGTACGGCCTCTTTTTCATAGAGCTTGGTCTCGCCGGCGGAAATCAGGCTTTGGGCTATGCCCATCTTTTCCATTCTCACCACCCTGGCAAAGGACACTACCTCACCAAAGTCCCGCTCCAGAGCCGGACCGATCGGCGGCGAGCAGGAGGCCATGAATGTCTCGTTACCGCGTGCATTTAGGAGCGTAGTCACCCGATATAGCTCGTCAGCATGGGCATGATGGCGGTCGTAGCCAAACTGGTCGTTGACATAGATCATGATGTAGAGACAGCAGACGGTTCCCAGCGCGAGACCGGTGACGTTGATCAGGGAAAAAAAGCGGTTGCGGAGAATACTTCTCCATGCGATCTTGAGAAATCTGAGTGGCATAGGCTTTTTGGTTGGGATCTTTTCAAGGCAAAAAAACCACTTCCGTGCCAGCAAAAACATCGTCTATGGCGTGCTCAGCGGCATTTCCAAAATAAAATATGCTAAATCCTCGGACAATTTTGTCCGTCTGTGGGCAAAAACACGAGCATTGCTCCCTCAAAAAACCGCGGTCCTTATCCTAGGTCAATATTAAATCAATACTCCGCCTTTTCCTTCTGAAAACTATACAGCAAGTACCCGAGCGAAGGCAAAATAAAAATACTTCCGATTAGCAATGCCCAGGCAAGGGTTTCAATGGGTTTGCCTAGAGCAGCGGAGTTGAAGAGCGTCAAGTTTTCTCCTCCCTGGAGAATCACCATGTCCGGAAAATAGTGGTAACCAAAAGCCAATAGAATCGCCGTCACCACCGCTCCGGCCAATAGACGCGAAAATGACTTGGTTGCCGTCGGCAGTTTAAGCCAAAGCAAGATCATGGCGAGAGTTGCCAAAAAGAGTATCCCCAAGGTAACCCATTCGGTGATCAGCAGCTCCACGAGCGGGACATTTTGGAGCTCTGCCGCGAGGAACACAATCCCACCAGCCAACACGGTCGCTAAGATAAAAATCCGGGAGCGGGTGACAAGAAATCGTCTCTCGGCATCATTCTTTGCCTCTCCTACCAAAAAAACCGCCGCCAAAAAACCACAAATCATCACCGTAAACAATCCTACGGCTACGCTGAATGCATTCAGCCAAGACCAAATGTAAGAAGCCAAGAAATCTGGGGCATCCGGATTTATGCTCCCACCAACAGCTGCGCCAAAAATCAAGCCCAAGAAAAACGGGGTCACAAAGCTGGAATAGGTAAAGATCCAGTTGTAAACCCTCTGCATCTCATCCTCCACCGCATCGTAGTGCCGAAAGACAAAGGCTGTTCCACGGCCGATGATCCCAAACAGCATCAGTAAAAGAGGAATGTGCAAATGGATGGACAGCAGGGAATAGACAGCAGGAAACCCGACAAACAGGATGACGATGGTGATGATCAGCCACATGTGGTTGGCTTCCCATATAGGACCGATCGTCTCGTAGGTACGCTTGCGGATCTTAGACTTCATCCGGTTCGGGGTGGTCAATTCGAGGATTCCCGCACCAAAATCCGCCCCTCCCAAAAGGATGTACATCAGGACGGCAAGAATCAGAAAGACGATGACGACGTAGAGCATGGCTGATCAGAAGGTTGAGGAGGTGGAAGTGTCGGAAGACGGGATGTCTTGGGAAGGATAACTTGGCACTGCCCCGATCTGCCTCATCAAGAGGAAGGTGACCACCACCGCTAGGGAAAGATAAACAGCTGTAAAGAGGTAAAAAGAATACCGAATCCCGGGAATGGGACTCACGGCGTCCTCGGTACGGAGGATCCCATAAATGATCCAGGGTTGACGTCCTACTTCTGTCACTGTCCAACCGGCCTCCAGAGCAATAAATCCCAGCGGCGTCCCAATTACAAAAAGCCAAAGGAACCAACGTGCATCGAGCCAAACCTTCTTTTTCCAAGTAGAAAAAAGGAACAGCAAACTCAAACCGACCAAAGCCATGCCCAAGCCAACCATGATCTGAAAAGCAATGTGGGTAATCAGCACGGGTGGATGGTCTTCCTCTGGAAATTGATCCAAACCAATCACCTCAGCCTCGAAGTCCCCATGGGCCAAAAAGCTGAGGGCTCCAGGAATCTCGATTGCATAGTTCACTTCTTTTTTCTCGACATCCGGGATTCCCCCGATGATCAAGGGAACGGACTCGCCAGTCTGGAAATGGGCTTCCATCGCAGCCAGTTTGGCTGGTTGACGAACGGCTATGTCTTTGGCAGAAAGGTCACCGGAAATCGGCTGCAGGAGTGCCGCTACCGACCCAAACACCAAGGCGATGGTGAAAGCGCTGCGGTGAAAGGCAATGTTTTTTCCCTTGAGCATCATATAAGCATGGATACCTGCCACCGCAAATCCGGTAGACACGAAAGCCGCCAAGGTCATGTGCAAAGCCTGCGTAAACCAAGCGTCGTTAAACATCGCCGCGATAGGATCGATGTTCAGATATTCTCCATTTACAAAGTCAAATCCCGCGGGACTGTTCATCCAGCCATTGGCCGCGACAACCAGAATCCCCGATGCGAGTCCGCTGACACCAACTATGACTCCGGTAAACCAGTGAAACCAAGGATTGAATTTGTTCCAGCCATAGAGGAAGAAGCCCAAGGCGATTGCCTCGATAAAGAAGGCTGTGCCCTCGAGTGAAAAAGGCATCCCGAAAATGGGCCCTGCGTGAAGCATGAATTTGGGCCAAAGCAGTCCTAATTCGAAGGATAGCACTGTACCCGATACGGCTCCGGTCACGAAGAAAATAGCAACTCCTTTACTCCAGGCCTTCGTCAGATCTTTGTATACCAACTTTCTGGTCTTAAGATATTTGTAATGGGAAGTAGCCATGAAGAACGGCATCACCATCCCGATGCAGGCAAAAATGATATGAAAGCCAAGTGAAACGGCCATCTGCCAACGGGCAGCGAGTAGGTCTTCCATTTATTGCAAAATAAGGTGAGTGCTAAAAAACTGACTACTTCATTGACGCTTTTGCAGGCTGCTAGGTTCCCTAGTTTAGACTATTTTTCTCCATTATTCTGCTCATCGGAATTTGCAATTGCGAAGGGGTATAGCTGGATTTGAAATCTAGAGGAACGAATCTTACGTCTTCAAGATCCTATATCGTTCTTCCAACTTCCCGGCTTAAGACTTCCACGCATCCCACTTCCGCCCGCGGTCTGCTGTCTTCCAGCTTCCAAGCCTCCAACTTCCAGAATTAAGACGCCCTTACTTCCACTCATACCCCCTCTCAGCGTAGTTCCGTCCCAGCACCTTTCAAGTTTAGTCCTACAGGAAAGAATATTTCCGCTCGGCCCGCCAGTATTGGGTGTATTTAAATAAGAAGGTTGTCAACGCAGCCTAGTCACATTTACAAGTCTTATTCAATGGACAACTAGCTTTTTCTCGAAATCTCTCGGCAAAAGGTGCGTTCCTCTAAGCTAGAAAACCGGCACTAAAACTCATAGCTACCGCTCGCTTACCAATAAAACCAAATTGCGGGATAGCGAATCATCATACCGTTATACTAAGGGTTACATTGATATTTCCATGTGTAGCTTTGGAATAAGGACAGGTTTCGTGCGCAGCCTTTACAATCGCTGTGGCATGCTCCACGGAAACCCCAGGAAGGTTTATGGTTAAACGTGCCTGTAAATTAAAACCATCCGGACCTGAAGCTAAATCAACTTCAGTGTCAACCGATAATTCTTCTGGTAGCGACACGCGCATCTGTACTGCATTAAGTCGGATTGCTCCTATAAAACAGGCAGACCAACCAGCTGCAAACAATTGTTCGGGATTCGTCCCATTTCCAATACTTCCAGGAGGTGTTAAAATGAGGTTAAGTTTTCCGTCATCACTTTTAGCAGATCCCTCCCGACCACCCATAGTATTAACGTTTCCTGTATACAATACCTTACCGATTTTAATTTGGACCTGCTACATTTGATTGGACAGTAAGTTAAGCCCCCTTAACTTAGAACCGATGAAAAAAAGAGAACGAAGATCCTTTGACAAGGACTTCAAATTGATGGTGGTGGAACTCCACAAGAGTGGTAAATCCTCCAATGAA